>Ga0180437_10001830_pt1 | contig 35547 bp, 33 predicted proteins | sample SS_ome_4_FD_132410 | JGI IMG/M metagenome (GOLD analysis project Ga0180437, IMG submission 132410) | Hypersaline lake sediment archaeal communities from the Salton Sea, California, USA - SS_3_D_1 metaG | ecosystem: Environmental > Aquatic > Non-marine Saline and Alkaline > Hypersaline >... | reverse complement strand
AGTGGATGCCATCGCCCTGAAGATCCGGGAGATCGCCAAGGAAAATGAAGTTCCTCTGGTTGAGAACAAGCCGCTGGCGCGTACCCTCTACCAGGAGGTGGAGATCGGGGACGCGATCCCGGAGAAATACTACGAAGTGATGGCGATCATCCTGGCCGAGGTGTACAAGATGGCCGGCCGCGAGGTGAGTGCATGAGAGAAAAATCTATGACCAGGGCGAGCCGAGGCGTCGGCGGTATTGAGGAAAACAGATGGCGGATGTAAGAGGAGTTCAATCCGTAGCCGGCAGAGGCAGAAGCGATGTCTTCGTAGCGGTTGGGGTCATCGCCGTGGTGGTCATGTTGATCATCCCGCTGCCCGCCTTCATCCTCGACACCCTGATGTCGGTGAATATCGTCTTGAGCCTGCTCGTCATTCTCATCGTACTCTACACCCGCCACGCCCTCGAGTTCAGCGTGTTTCCCACTCTGCTGCTCATCGCCACGGTTTTCGGACTGGCGCTCAACGTGTCCTCGACCAGATTGATCCTTTCCCAGGGCAGTCAATTCCAGGGGAAGCTGGTTCGGGCATTCGGGACTTTTGTGGTCGGTGCCGTGGGTCTGGAAGGCTACGTGATCGGCCTGATCATCTTCGTGATCATCATCGCCGTGCAGTTCATCGTCATTACCAAGGGCGCCACCCGGGTAGCGGAAGTGGCGGCACGCTTCACTCTGGATGCCCTTCCCGGCAAGCAGATGGCGATCGAAGCGGAGTACAACTCCGGGCTGATTACCGAGGAGGAAGCCACCCGCAAGAAAGCCGAGCTGCAGCGGGAGGCGGATTTCTATGGCGCCATGGACGGCGCTTCCAAGTTCGTGGCCGGAAACGTCAAGGTTGCGATCCTCATCACCCTGATCAACATCATCGGCGGCATGATCGTGGGGATGACGATCCACGGAGAGTCCTTTACCGTGGCACTGGATACCTACGTGTCCCTGACCATCGGTGACGGTCTGGTCACGCAGCTGCCGGCTCTGCTCATTTCCACCTCGACCGGCGTTGTGGTGACCAGGGCCGTGTCCGAAGAGTCCTTCGGCCTGGATATCACCCGGCAGTTTTCCTATCAGTCCCGCCCGTACCTGATTGCCGGTGGGCTGCTCGGAATTCTCGCCTTCCTGCCCGGATTTCCCTGGTACGTGTTGATTCCCATCGGAGGAATGCTGGCGGGATTGGGGTTGACCCTGCGGCGCAGGAAGCGGGCCGCCGCGGAAAAGGAGCGAGCTCAGGAGGCGGAGGCCAGAGCCAAGGTCGCACCCTTGGAGATCTCCCCGGTCGTGCCTTTGGATCCTCTCTCTCTTGAGATCGGCTACGGTTTGATACCGTTGGTGGACAAGGATAAGGGAGCGGAGCTGCTCGACAGGATTACCCGCATTCGCCGGGAAGCGGCGCTGGACTTGGGCTTGGTAGTACCGAGAATTCGCATTATCGACAATATGCGTCTGGAGCCTTCGGAGTACTGCTTCAAGATCAGAGGTGTGGAGGTGGGGCGCGGAGTCATCAAGATGGGCAGCTACCTGGCCATCAACCCTGGGGGAATCAAAGAGGAGCTGGAGGGAGAATCCACCCAGGATCCTGCCTTCGGGCTGCCCGCTACCTGGATAGCGGAGACGGAGCGGGAAAAGGCGGAGCGCCTGGGATATACGGTCGTGGATCCACCCTCGATCATCGCCACTCACCTGACCGAGATCATAAAAGCCCATGCCGGCGAGATCCTCGGCCGCCAGGAGGTTCAGTCGATACTCGATGCCCTGAAAACCGACTATCCCACAGTGGTGGATGAGGTGGGCAAGAACTTCTCCGTGGGGGAGATCCAGAAGATTCTTCAGGGGCTGCTGCGGGAGCAGGTTTCCATCCGCAACATCGTGGTCATTTTAGAGACCATGGCCGATTACGGCACGGTGAGCAAGGATACGGCCTTTCTAATCGAAAAGGTCAGACAAGCCCTGGGCAGGCAGATCTGCCTGCACTACAGCGGAGACGCAAAAACGCTCCATGTTCTGACCCTGGAGCCGAGCCTGGAACAGCGGATAATCGAGGCAAGGGTGGACACCGCTACGGGCCCCACCGCAGCCTTGGAACCGAATCTGCATAGGAAGTGGATTACCGCGGTGACCAATATGGTCCGGACCGTCCAGGAGCAGGGGCACCTGCCGTTGATCCTCTGCTCGGAGGCGGCCCGCCCGCTGGTAAAAGGCAGCACGATACGGGAGATACCTCATCTGGTCGTTATATCCGTGCCGGAAATCGTTTCGGATGTGAAAATCGAAACCCTCGGTGAGATAAGGATCGAAGAATGATCGAAAAGGACATGCAGTACTTCACGATCGAGGCGCCGACGCCCAGAGAGGCCTTGGAACAAATGAGGCGGCAATACGGGCAGGATGCGCGCATCCTGACCCACAAGAGCGTACGCCGCGGCGGAATGCTGGGATTGTTCGCCCGGGAAGCCGTGGAGATCACCGGCTACGTGGGCAGAAAACAGAAATCCCCGGTTTCCGAAGCCGCGATGGAGGAGTCCAGGCAGCGGATTCTGGCGGACGCACGCAAGGAGCAATCTCTGCAGCTTATCCTCAAGGAGATCGAAGCCCTGAAGGCAAATCTGAACAGAGATAATGGAGATAAGACCGGTGATAAGCCCCCCGGCTTGTCGAGGATCGAGAGCATCCTTCAGAACAACGAGTTCACCGCGTCTTTTGTAGAGGACATCATCACCCGGATCCGCAAAGAGTTTTCCCTCGAGGATCTGGATAATTTTCCCGTTCTGCAAACCCAAGTTCTGGATTGGATAGGGGAGCAGATCCAGATCTGCCCGCCTATCCAGACCCCGGAGACGGATGAGCGGCGTACCAAGGTGTTCATTGTCGTAGGACCGACAGGGGTCGGAAAGACCACGACCATCGCAAAACTGGCCGCCGTTTTCGGGGTGGGGGGGACGAGCTCCACCTCGCCGAAAGTTCGGATCGTAACGATAGACAATTATCGGATCGCAGCTCTGAGGCAGATCGAGACCTATGCCGAGATCATGCGCATACCGGTTTCCTGCGTCGAAAGCGCAGGGGAGTTCAAGAGTTTCCTGGCAATGGCCGACGGCACCGGATTGATTCTGGTCGACACTATCGGACGGAGTCCCCGTGACCTGGCGAAATTGGCGGAAATGAAAGATGTTCTGGATGCTGCGGGAACGCGCAGTGAAATTCATCTGGCCGTCAGTGCAACGACCAAGGCATCGGATGTGGAAGAGATACTGAAGACCTTCGAGCCGTTCAAGTACAAAGCTGTGATTCTTACAAAGCTCGATGAAACCTTGCGAATAGGGAATATCCTCAGTGTGCTGGCAGCATCTCGCAAACCGATCTCCTATATCGCCGATGGGCAATCGGTTCCTCAGGATATTGAACAGGCTTCGGTGCTGCGGTTGCTCATGAATTTGGATGGATTTCACATAAACCGCGAGCGGTTGGAAAAGCGTTTCGGCGCACGGGCGAAAATAACTGATGCGTATTGGAGTTGACAGTGGCTGATCAGGCGGAGAAACTACGAGAGATCATGCGTAACAAGAACACATCATCCCAATCCCAGAGTACCCCTCCACAAAAGGCCTCCCGCATCATCTCCGTTTCCAGTGGCAAGGGAGGTGTCGGCAAGACCAACATCGCCATCAATCTGGCACTTGCCTACGCCGGGATGGGGAAGAAGGTAATCGTCTTGGATGCGGATCTTGGCCTGGCGAATGTAAATGTCGTGCTCGGTGTGATCCCCCGCTACAACCTCTACCATTTGATACGTCAGCAGAAGAAGATGCGGGACATCATTCTGGACACATCTTACGGGATTCAGATCGTAGCCGGCGCAAGCGGCTTCTCGAAAATCGCAAATCTCTCCGAAGAGGAGAGAAAGGTCTTCATCGAGGAGCTGCACGAGCTGTCCAACGCCGATATCATCATCATAGATACAAGTGCGGGGGTATCCAACAATGTACTGACCTTTGTGGCCGCCTCGGATGATGTCATTATCGTAACCACTCCGGAGCCTACGGCCATTACGGACGCATACGGCATCGTGAAGATCATTGCTACTGAGATCGACAATCTCGAGTTGGGATTGAAGCTTGTCGTCAACCGGGTCAAATCGGTTACCGAAGGCAGAAGGGTTGCCGAGCGGGTCATCAACATCGCAGGGCAATTCTTGAATATAAAGCTCGATTACCTCGGTTTCGTATATGAGGATGCTGTGGTCCAGAACGCCGTTATTCGGCAGAGACCCTTCTTGACCCTGGACCCGAAGGGCAAGGCTTCGATATGTATCGACCACATCGTCCGGCGCTTGGAAAACATCGATTTCAAGGAGGGAAGCGGTATATCGAAATTTTTGAAGAAGCTGTTTGGTCCATAACGCAGATGGTCCTATTTCGCTTGAGCCTTGACGACCGATTTCATTTGCCCTAAGCTTTTTCAGGGGGGTAGAGGCAGAGCAAACAATGATTAATTGGAAAATACCGGTGGGATTTGCCGGCTTCGGCGCCGTGGTGTCGCTGCTAGCCGGGATCATCGGCGGGAATCCTTTCGGCGTGATCCTCCTCAGGTTGATCCTATCGGCCGGAATCTGTGGCGGGTTGGGCTTGGGCGTCAATCTCATCGTGAATAAATTTCTCCCCGAACTTGCCGCTAATCCCCAAATTCCCCAGACAGAATCCGGGGAAGAGGTGGATATAGTCATTGACGAAGACATACCACTGGCGGGAGAAGCGGAAGAACAGCAGGCTTCCGAGGCGATGGAGAGTGCGGAGCTGGGCACGTCGGTGAGTGAGGATGAATCGAAGATCGATGTTGCCGAGCAGTTGGAGGAGTCGGAAGAGGACGTTTTAACCTTGGAGGACGGCGATTTAGAGGAGAGTCCCACCCCGGAGGAGTTCGTGCCGGGTACTGCGGCTGAACAGGTGGAGGACTTTGAGGACCTTGATACACTGCCGGACATCGACCGGTTCAGTCCCGCCGAGGAGGAGAGCACGCCTCCGTCCAAACCGTCCCGGAAGAACTCCCAGGTTGAAGAGGTGGTCCGAGATCAGGATCCGGAGAACCTTGCTAGAGCAGTGCGGACGTTTATGAAAAAGGACCAGTAGAGAGATCGCTATGGCTGAAATCATGTTAGACGGCAAGACCGAAGAGGATCTTTGGAGGATCTACAAGAAGGGTAAAGATACCAAGATCCGCGATTTCTTCGTGAAGCAGTACGCCCCTTTGGTGAAGTACGTTGCCGGTAAGGTCGCAATAGGCATGCCGAATAATGTCGAGTTTGATGATCTGGTCGGTTTCGGTGTGTTCGGCCTCTTTGACGCCATAGAAAAGTTCGATCCTGATAAACACGTGAAGTTCAAAACATATGCGGTCACCCGGATTCGCGGAGCCATATTCGATGAGCTGCGTACCATCGACTGGGTGCCCCGGTCGGTTCGCCAAAAGACTCGCGAGGTGGAGGAAACGATCCGCAAGCTGGAAGCTTCTGTCGGCAGGGCAGCTACGGATGAAGAGATCGCCAAAGCCATGCGGATGAACATAAAGGATTTCCACAATCTGATGTTGAAGATCTCCGGTACGTCGGTATTATCGCTGAATGAGGTTTGGTACAGCGGCGAGGACAACGACAAGATGTCGATCGTGGAGAGTATCGAGAGTCCCTCCTCCTTGAATCCAGACAGCATCGTGGAAAAAGAGGAGATCAAGAGGATCATAGTCGAGGCGATCAATGAGCTGCCGGAAAAAGAGAAAAAAGTCCTGGTTCTGTACTACTACGAAGACTTGACCTTGAAGGAGATCGGGGAAGTGCTGGAGGTAACCGAATCACGCATCTCCCAGCTTCACACCAAGGCTATTCTGCGACTGCGGGCCAAACTCTCTCATATTAAGAAGGGAATCCTATGATCACCCTGGAATCGATCCGAGAGTATATGCGGGATCAGCTCGAAGCGGACCGAACAAAACAGGCGGTGAAGGTCAGCGGCGCCAGTGTGGAGGAGGCCCTCGAGAATGCCGCCATTGAACTGGGCATCCCGGTGAAGCGTCTGGAGTATGAGATCATTGAACCGGGGTCAAAGGGTCTGCTCGGTGTAGGCAGGAAGGATTGGACCATCCTTGCGTATCCGGTTGCTTTGAAAGCCGAAACCGATCAGGCAGCAGCGGGAGAGCAGGCTGCAGAGGAAGGCAAAGCGGAAAAGGTCATTGCGGACAAGGACGGGGAGGTTTTTGTCCGTTTGACCTCCCAGGGCGTATTCTTGAAAGTGACAAAACCTTCCGGCCGGGGCGCCAAGGTCGCCGAGCGGCGAGCCATGGAGAAGCTCAGCTTGAGGGGCGTAACCAACTATGACGGCGGCCTGGTTTCCAAGGTCGTGCGCCACGCCGATGGCGAGTATATCAAGGTCGGGGACTATCAGTTCAATCCGGTTAGCCAGTCTTCCCTGTCGGTGGATATTACCGATATGGACATGAGAGCTTACATGACGGTAACTCCACCGGGACCCGGGGGAGCCGATCTGTCCTTCGAGGAAATCAGGGGATTGCTGCAATCCTCGGGGGTGGTTCACGGCATCAATGATGAAGCCATCCACAGGTTTGTCGATTATCCAGCCTACAATGAAAAAGTTCTCGTGGCAGAGGGAACCAAGCCTCAAAACGGAGCCGATGCTGAAATCATCTACAATTTCAACGTCTATCGTGACGAGGTGCAGCTGAAAGAGAAAGACGGCCGTGTAGATTTCCGGGAGTTGAACCTTGTGGAAAATGTCGAGGCGGGACAGATCCTGGCTACCAAGAAGCCTCCAGAGGAGGGGGTGGCGGGGCGTACCGTGACAGGCAAGAGCCTGCCGGCGAAACCGGGGAAGAACATCCAGATCGAAATAGGCAAGAATGTCAAGCTTTCCGACGATGGAATGAGCGCGATTTCCACTATCAACGGACAGGTGCTGCTGGTTGTCGGCAAGATCAACGTAGAGCCCATCTACACAGTGGAGGGGGACGTCAACTTCAAAACGGGCAACATCCTGTTCCTGGGTACAGTGATCGTTAAAGGAAACGTGGAGGACGGATTCACTGTCAAAGCGGCCGGCAACATCGAAGTGATGGGGAGTGTCGGCAAGTGCGTGCTCGACGCAGAGGGTGAAATTATCGTGCACCAGGGGATCCTGGGAAAAAATGAGGGTAAGGTTCGGGCGGGGAGCAACCTGGTAGCCAAGTTCATCGAAAACGCCCGGATCGAGGTAGAGGAGAACGTACTGGTCAGTGACGGGATCATTCACTCCTTCGTGGATGCGAACAAGCGAATTCTCTGTCAGGGCAAGCGTGCCTCGATTGTCGGCGGCAGGCTGCGGGCTGCCAACGAGATCCATGCCAAGACCCTCGGTTCGGTGGCGGGTACGGAAACGATTCTGGAAGTTGGAATCGATCCAAAGCGCAAGGAGAAACTGTCCCAGGCCTTGAGACGCAAAGAGGAACTGGAAAAAAGTCTGGAGGAGCTGGTCAGGAATATAAGCACCCTCGAGAATCTGAAGAAGGTGCAACGGGAGTTCCCCGAGGAAAAGCAAAAGAATCTCTCCGAGCTCAACGACAAGCGATCTGAGATTCTCCACGAGCTGGAAGAAATCGGCGGGGTGATCAATGAGATAAACTCCTATCTGCAGTCGATAAAGGTGAGCGGAAAGGTGTCCGCCTCCGATAGAGTCTTCCCGGGGGTGAAGATCTTCATAAAAAATGAAAGTCTGATCGTCCGGAACGAGTTCAAGAACGTGACCTTCAGTCTTGAAGACAAAGAGATCCGAATGATGAAGTACGAGCCCATAGATCAAGTGTTTTCGCGGAGACTCGCCCATGCCTCTTCTGCCTATTGATCTGCAGATCATGTTCAGCCAGATGAGTCACGTCGGCAAGGAGCAGGCGGTGCAGCGGGACGTGACGCCTCAGTACCAGTTTGTGCAGGGCACGGAGATGGTGCAGAAGGCCGAGCATGATGACAGCGCTGTGAACCAGCCGCAGCAGTTGGGAGAGGGTCCGGAAAAGGTAAAAGAGCAGGAAGAGAAGGAGAAACGGCAGCACTCCCAAGAAAAGCGAAGGGGCGAAAGTGGTGAGTCCGCCAGGGAAGAGGAGAAGCAAATTTTCGAAGATCCCGACCTGGGCCACCACGTAGATCTTGTTGGTTAGGATGGGATGGAACGCTTCATACTGTACGGCGCTCTGGCCATCGCCGGGTATTTCATCGTTTATCTGATTCTCAAGGCGAAACTCAAACATTCCGTCGACCCCAAAGCGATACTGGAATCGATTCGGGAAGAGGTAGATAGAATTATCGTAGAGCTCAACTCTACGACTGACAGAAATATCACCTTGCTGGAAGACAAAGTTCAGAGTTTGAGCACCCTCCTGGAGCAGGCGGACAAGAAGATAGGGATCCTGAGGCGAGAAATCGAGAAGCACGAGCTGAGCGGTAAGGTGTATTCAGAGCTGGCGGAGAAGCGGGCTGCCGCGCCGGAGGAGCAGGATCGACATGCTCAGGTCTTGAACCTGCACAGGCAGGGAATTTCAGCCTCGGCAATCGCCAAGCGTCTCGGGATTACTCTGGCAGAAATAGAGCTGATTATCTCGCTCGCATCGAAAAGAAACACCGGTGGACGAGAGTAGGTGATGGGAGAGAAGTACGTAGTCTTTCAGATCGGGGAAGGCCATTACTCGATTCCCCTCGAAGAAGTTACTCAGATCATTCGCTATGAGAATGTGACGGATGTTCCTACCGCACCTCCTTTTGTCGACGGTGTGATCAACGTTGGCGGAGATGTAGTGCCGGTGGTTAATCTGCGCACGCGCTTCTCCCTTGAGCGTGCAGAAGTCTCCAGGAAGAGCAGGGTGATTATCGTCCAAAAACAGGATATTCGCTACGGAATATTAGTAGACAATGTACGGGAGATACTGGATCTAGATCAGGACAGTGTCGCTGCGGAGGCAGCTTCCGTATTCGGAATGAAAACCGAGTTCGTTCGCGGAATAGCCAAGATCCGGGATTATCTGCTCGTGTTGCTCGACATTTTCAAGGTGCTCTCGACCTCACCGGAAATACCGATCAAGGAGTAGGGCAACAGGTGTCATTTTCCGGTCTTGATGACAGAAAGCTCCTGCGGGCGTTTCTCGAAGAAGCAGAGGAGCTGCTGCAAAAACTCAACGACAATCTCCTGCAGTTGGAAAAGGATGCAGGCAATCCCGAGTCCATCAATGAGGTCTTCCGGCTAACCCATTCCTTGAAATCGGAGTCGGCGCTGCTCGGTTTTACCCGCCTGAGCGAACTTGCCCACAGGCTCGAGGACGTATTCGACAGTATCCGTGCCGAAAACTTGACTCTCTCCAGACCGCTCATGGATGCCATCTTCTCCGCTTCGGATCTGATACACGAGATCATATCGAGGATATCCAACGGTCAGACCGACACCCAGATCGACACCCGGTCGGTGATTGGGGAGTTGAAGCAGTTGACGGGACTGGGGCTTGGAAGTGAAACGGAGGATTCTATCGATGCAGCCCCGGCTGTCGGCTCTGCGGTAGAAAGCGGGGAACTGCCTCTCAAGCCCTTTCAACGATCCCAAATTGTGGAAGCCCTGGACCGCGGCGAGAAAATCTACAGGTTGACCGTAAAAGTTTCCGAGGAGGCGGAGCTGAAGTATCCCAGAGCATACCTGGTGTTCAACAATTTGGAAATGATCGCCAACGTCATCCAGGCATTTCCAAACATGGCCGTGGCCCAAGACGACCGGCTGTACGAGCGGCTCGTTGTTCTTCTGTCCTCGGATTTGCCGGAGGAGAGGATCGCCGGTGCCTGTGCCGTGGACCTGATCGAGGAACCGGAGCTGGAAGTGCTGGATCAGCGACGGATCGATGAACTTTTGAGCCGGCGTGAGAAGAGCGAGCAATCAGCGGTACGGACTTCTCGATCTGCTCGAATTGAGAGCACCACAGTGCGGGTGGACACGAATAAGTTGAATGAGATATGGCAGCTGGTTGGAGAGCTCACCATTTACAAAGCGCAGTTGTCTCAGCTTCACGACCGCCTTTCCCGCCGCCGGGGAAACGAATCGATCAAGGGCGAAGTCGAACGGGCCTCGGATTCCTTGGAGAGGATTACCACGGAGATGCAGCAGGCAATCATGGGAACAAGGATGGTTCCGATTGCCGTTCTGTTCAACAAATTTCCACGCCTGGTTCGTGATCTTTCCCGAAAGCTTGGTAAAAATGTGGAGTTGGAGATTCAGGGAAAGGATACCGAGATAGACAGGACGATCGTCGAGGTGCTCTCCGATCCCCTGACCCACATCATTCGCAACTCCCTTGATCACGGTCTGGAGAAACCGGAGCAGAGGCGAAAGGCAAACAAGCCGGAGGCAGGCAGGATATCGATCACCGCACAGCAGCAGGGTGGCAAGGTCGTCATAGAGGTCGCCGATGACGGAAGAGGACTGGACGTAGACAAGATACGGCATAAGGCCGGGATCGGCTCTGAGATCAGTGACGAGGAGGCGGTACAGTACATTTTTTCGCCCGGTTTCAGTACCAAGGAAGACGTGACGGACCTATCCGGGCGCGGCGTCGGCATGGATGTCGTGGCCACCCGAATTCGTGAGGACTTGAAGGGTGAAGTAGAGGTGCGCAGCGAATCCGGAGGCGGCACGCTGATCCGGATTCTCCTGCCCCTTACCCTGACGATCCTCCATTCCCTCGTGATATCCTGTGCCGGCTATTATTACGCCATTCCGGTCCAGGATATCAACGAAACCGTGAAGGTTACCAAGCAGAATATCAGCATCGAAGGAGAAAATGAGTTCTACGAGTACGAAGGGCAGAAGATTCATCTGCTCAGACTGGATTCTGTCCTCCTTGGTCCCACGGATGAGAGCAACCGCCTGAGCCAAGAGAACAACGGAGTTGTCGTTGAACAGAGGAGGGGAAGGGTATGCCTCCTGGTGGATGAATTGGTAGAAGAGGAGGATCTCGTAATCAAGCCGATCTCTGAGCTGCTCAATCATCGCCGTCTGTTTTCCGGGGTTACGGTGTTGGGTGACGGGAGAATCATCTTTGTACTCGATACGGCGAGAATCATAGAAATTATCGTATCGGGAGGTTTTGATGGCGTTTAGAGTTCTGCTCGCCGATGACCTTTATTTTATGCGTATGGTGCAGAAAGAGGTATTGGAGTCGAAGGGATTTCAAATCGTAGGGGAAGCTTCAACCGGAACCGAGGCGGTGGACAAGTATAAGGAGTTGCGTCCGGATATCGTGGTCCTGGACATTACCATGCCGGAGATGAACGGCCTGGAGGCCATGAAGAGGATCTTCGCCTTGGATCCTGACGCCAAGATCATTATCTGTTCCGCAATCGGGCAGCAGAACCTGATCGTCGATGCGATCAACTCCGGGATAAAGGATTTCATCGTCAAACCCTTCAAACCTGAACGGCTGCTCTCGGCAATCAACAAAGCCCTGAGGGGATAAAAAAACGGTATGCCTGGACGTCAGAGAGCATACCGTATAAGAGACTCGAGTATCGAGCCCTCAATGTTTCTATTCGGCTGTCTGGAAGGGAACTTTAGCGGGTTTTGCTCCTCCCTTCTGAGGCACTACAGGCGCTGCAGGCACTTCTCGAGCAGTTTCCCGTGATAGGAGGCGGAAGCCTCAAGGTTCCGGTAGAGGTTCTGAGAGGTCGCCAGAACCCGGTTGAAATCGCCACCTCCTTCGGGATTGTCCAGAATCTCGTGGATCAGCGGTTGAAAGAGAAATCCGGCGATCTGCCGGGATGCCAGGGCCATGATCTGCCGGTCCACCTCCGCCAGGGCCGGCACCAATGCGCTGGCCGGTCTCCCGCTGCTCGACAAGGCTAATCCTCTGGCCGCCAGTTCCTGCAGCTGTTCCAGCTCATCGACAAGGCCCCTCATGCTTTGAACCACCCGATCAGACCGCTGTTCGTCGACCATCTGTTCGCCCCTTTCGCGCAGCTCCCGGAGGGCCGTATCTATGCGGTCACGGATCGGCGGCAACCGGTGCAGCTCACCCGGCCGTAGATGCTCCATCCCCTCTACGGCGACTGCGACCCCCGCGAGGGAATATGTTGAGGGGCCGCCTCGGCTGTACTGCTGTTTGATCTGATTTTCGAACCAGGATTTATAGATCAGCATACGCCGATCGGTGAGAGTCCAGCCGCCGTTATTGTTCTTGAGGGCCGTAGGCTGAGCCTGATGCAAATAGTCGAAGTTCATCTGCTCAGCTGTGCGGAATCTCGTGGAACGGCCGTGCATGGATTCCTCGAAGAAAGCTCCCCTGGCGTGGGTTTGTTTCCCGGGGAATCCCAGGTCCAACCCGGCCATGTAGATCGGTGAGCAACCAAGGTAGCGGCAGAGATCCCAAGCCGTCGTAGCCACCGAACCGCCGGCACCAATCAAACCTCGCTTCCCGATGAGCTCTTCGATGTAGGCGCCCAGGGGAAAGAAAGAAGACACGTAGTAAATCTCCTCCTCCCGGCAACCTCCGATGCGAAATACCCGTGGGCAGGCCGAGGACTCGGAGACGAGCACCGCTCCCGCCCGGGGAAGCCAGTCCAGATGGCGGCTGTTCCAGTACTGCGGATCCACAGTCACCAGGAAATCCGGTTCAACCCCCTGGTATCTGCAGAAACGGTATGAGGTATCTACTGACACGATCAAACAACGCTGCCGAAGAGCTTTGAGATCGGGAAGCACCTCATCCAGGGACGGACCTGCGGCCAGAACCAGAGCCGGGATGTCGTTGAATCGTTTTTCCCCAGCGCAGATTCCGGGACTCGTTATGAAACGTCCTAGATTACTCAGAAGATTGCGAACCCACAATTCTCCAAAACGCTCGAGGGTGTTGATGTTGACCTTCCGCTTGTCGAAAACAGAAGAAAGCAACGTTTCGATCCGCCGGTAGTACCCGCTTTCTCGTGCGCCCGGCGCACCCGGGAGTCGAAGAACGGAGAGATTGCGGAGAGGCAGCCGTTGCACCTCCAGCATTACCGCTTCCGCTTCCTCTCCGATGCACCAGGTGATTCTGGGACAGGCGAGCAGCGTCCTAAGGTCCCGAGCCGACAAAGCCTGGAGAAATCGCGTCGGTTTCTCCTCTATGACGACCAGCGGTTCATCCGGATGGTATTCGGCGAAGGCTTCCGGCAAATAGCCCAGGCCGAAACCCAACACGACCGCAGCCGAAGGCGCTGCCACGGCCCCGGCGGTGACGATTCGCCGGGCTTCCTTCATCGGGTCGTAACGGGAGTGAAGATACGTGCCCCGGAGTCGAGCGGTGGGAAATCCCGAGGGAGTTTCTGCAATTTCAAGGGCCGGTGAATCCTCTGAAGTCCCCGGACCTATCGCCTTGAGCGCCGGATGTTGATTGTAGAGAGCCTCGAGGTTGGACGCGGTGTAGTCCGTCATTCCAGATACAGCTCGATGATCATGCCGCGCTTCAGGGGAGCTCCCGGCGGTGGATTCTGAGCCACGACGTATCCCTCTCCCCTCATGCGCACGTCGAAATCCCCCTGCTGAAACAGCGGCATCAGGAGTCGCTTGGGCATGCCCAGCAGCTCGGGCATTTCGGAATCTACCTGCAGAGGCTCCGGCAGTCTGATACGAACACTTCCCGAATGCTGTGCTACCGCAGCTCCGCTTCGGCGGATGCCCAAATAGTCCACCAGCCATTCCGCGGTTTCCTCGAACACCGGAGCGGCGATCTGGCTGCCGTAATAGGCAGGTCCCTTGGGATAATCGATGACTACGTAGATTATGAGTTGCGGATCGTCGGTGGGCAGGATGCCTAAATAAGAAGCCACGAAGTGTTTCTCCGAATACTCCCCGGTATTAGGGTCCAACACCTCTGCTGTTCCGGTCTTCGCCGAAACCCGAACTCCCTCCACGCGTCCCCTGCGAGCGGTTCCGCCGTCTTCGGTGGCGGTTTCCATCATTTCGAGAACCTGTTGGGCGATTTCCGGTGACAGAACTTCCCGCAACGGCTCCCTCTCTTGATCTCGGATCGTTTCGCCCTGGGGGGAAACGATCTTACGTACGATATGGGGTTTCAAAACCAGACCCCTGTTGGCAAAAACCGTGGCTGCCTGCAGTATCTGGAGAGAGGAAACAGACACCTCCTGACCAAAGGCGATCGTTGCCTTGCTGCGCGCCGACCAGCGCTCCGGTTCGGCCAGGATCCCCGCGCTCTCGCCGGGAAGGGGCAGCTCCGTCGGCCTGCCAAAGCCGAAGAGCACCAGCATTCTGTGAAAATCTTCCTCCCCCGCCTGCTCGGAGGCCAGAGCGGCGCCGACGTTACAGGAGTACTTCAGGATCTTTTGGGCATTGACCCATCCATGGCTGGCCAGATCCCGTATCTCGATTGTCTGGCCGTCCGGAAGATCCATCTGGTAGATGCCCCCGCAGAAGAACTCCTGGTCGGTGTCAACTCCTCCGAGCTGGAGAAATGAGGATATAGAAAAGATCTTGAACACGGAGCCGGGTTCGAAGGCTCGAACCAGAGGAAGATTCTTGAGGGCATTGCTGTCGTAGCGGTTGTACTCGTTCGGGTCGAAGTTGGGAATCCCGCAGTAACCGAGGATCTGACCCGTATCTGCCTCCATTACCAGGATGTAAACCGCGTCCGCGTCATTCTCTTCATACGCATCAAGGGCGTACTCCTCGATCACGTGCTGGATATTGATGTCCAAAGTGAGAAACACCTGGTTGCCCAGCACCTCCCTCTGCTCCTGGACCGTGCTCACCGCTTGGGGGGATAGGACGTTGTTGAAGGTATATTCGATTCCGTCCAAGCCGATATTGTCGACCCCTACGTACCCGATGATGTGAGAAGCCAAGGTCTGTTCCGGGTAGTTGCGACCGAACTCCGGGATCAGATTGATACCTGCCAGTTTTCCATCCTCTTTCAAGCCTTGGATGGTCTGCGACTCGGTAGGGGTGATCTTACGTTTGATAAACACAAATCCGGTATTGTTCTCCAGGCGGGAGAGAATACTGTCGTAGGGGATTTCGAGGATCCGTGCCAGCAGCTCCGCGGAATCGGTTGGATCCACTACATCGGGTATCCAGGCGGCAACCGAGTCCAGCCGCGTGGAGATGGCCAGGATCTTCCCGTTCCTGTCTAGAATGGGACCGCGCTCGACCACCGGCAGGGTTATCGAGTCCGGCGCATCACTTCGGGGTGTGAAAATCATCAGCTGCATGAGCCTGCCCAGGATCAGCAGCACCAACGCAGCTAGAAACAGAATGAAGAAGTACAACCTTCTTCGTTCTTTGGAGTTGTTCATGTCACTGGGATGGTCTATCCCCAAACCTGATTTCTCGAGGTGTAGATTTCACGCCCTTTTTTCGCCCTTTCATCATAATATGGCACGCATTTAATGTCGATATTACGATTGTAGCTAGGAAAAACATACCGGTAACGATTGCCTGGAGGACATCGCGACCGAGAGGATATCACCACTGTGATTGCAGTCATTGAGCAGCAGAGAGTCCAGCGCCGACGACCGGCAAATGAGCGGAAGGGGGAGGGCAAAATCCTGGAGTTCACGTACCCCGGGATTCGGCGGCCTCTTCCGACAAAACGAACCAGCTGGCGGGCTGTCCAGCAGATACGGCGCACCAAGCGAGGTACCGTGCCTCGTGCTCGTGCGATCCCCCGCGTCAGTGCTCCCCAGTTACGTGTGCTTCCCCGACCTCCGAGATTCCCCGAAGGGATTCGGGGATTGCTGAAAAGAGTCCCCCGGGCTGATCTGATACTGGCAGCTGTCTTGGCCCTGTGCCTGCTGATTCCCTTAAGCTTTCGGTTGTCCTTCCTCACTCCCCCTCAGAGCGAAATCGACCTGCCCGCAAGCGAGGATATCGAAAACGCGATGATCCAGTATCTCATCCCCGAAGAACAGGGTCTGAGGGATCTCACTTCCGGGGATAAGAAAATTCTTGACTCGATATCAACTACGAGTTATACAGTTCGTAGCGGGGATACCATCTCGGGAATCGCCCAGCGTTTCAACCTCAGTATGGACACGGTGATCAGCTTTAACAATATTCAGGATGCCAGGAGCCTGAAGGTGGGGGCGGTCCTGAGTATCCCGAATTCCAGCGGGCTGAAATACAGGGTGAGACGGGGAGATTACCTTGGCGGCATAGCCAAGAAGTTCGGGGTCGCGCTGAACGAGCTGCTGGATTGGAATAATCTGGAAACATCGGTAATTGTGCCCGGCCAGGAGTTGTTCATTCCCGATGGGCGACTCAGTGAGATGGAGCGCAATCGGGTTTTTGGTCGCTTGTTCATCTATCCGACCAAGGGTAGGATAACAGATCGATTCGGAATGCGCCGTGATCCATTCACCGGTATGCGAAGGTTTCATAACGGTGTTGATCTGGCCGCGCCCGTCGGCACACCGGTGTTCGCCGCCATGTCCGGAAAGGTCGCGATGGTGGGGTACAATCCAACGTATGGAAAGTACCTCATTCTGACCCATCCTGAAGGATTTCAAACCCTCTATGGACACCTCGATGCCTTCCGGGTGCAGAAGGGAGAGAGCGTGAGACAAGGACAGCGGATCGCCGATATGGGGAATTCCGGCTACAGCACGGGCAGTCATCTGCATTTTTCGATCTTTCGTCGAGGAGAGCCGATTGATCCTTTTGAGTATCTGCACTAGAGCGTTCCGTTCCTCCCGGCTGTCTGTTCAGCACCTCCTGAGCACGGTAAAACGGCGCATCCGTCATATCGCACAGGTGCGTTTCCTTGTCCCCCTGAAAACCTTCACCATCCGCCTACTGTACAGGCTGGAGATCTTCCTCCGGATTTTTACCTGGCGCTACTGGAAGCGGCACATTCGTGTTCTGGTAAGCATACTGTTCATCGCAATCTCAGCCGCGCTGGCTGCGTACCAGGTCCGCATGGTTCAGCTGGAAAAGCAGAGATTTCTCTACTATCCGGAGTCCTGGGTTTTTCGCACTCCCGCACGAGAAGCCCCCCAATCCGCCGATAATAATAATGATAGTGCGGAAGCACAGTCCGTCGGCGGGGGTTCTCTGAGTGTGCTGCCTATCGATATCAAACTGTACAGGGTACGGGAGGGTGATACTCTGTCCGGTATTGCGGAACGCTTTGGCATGGATCTGGATACAATTGCCTCTCTCAACAGAGAATGGGGTAGCGGAGTGCATCTGATCCAGATTGGTGAAGCGATAAAGATCCCAAATCAGGATGGAATCTATATTGAGATCGGTCAAGATTTGGACCTCCTGTGTGAGGAGAAGGGCGTTCCGGTCGAAGTCGTATATGCGGTGAACGGTATCGAGCGGACGCAAGTGAGCCCCGGGATCGAGCTGTTCTTTCCGGGAGTGCAGCATACGGGGATAGAACGCAGCGTAATCACGGGCAGTGCGTTCCTCAAACCCGTAGCGGGTTGGCTGACCTCCGGTTTCGGGTACCGCCGGGACCCTTTTACCGAAGAGATGCAATTTCACAGGGGGGTCGACCTGGCGGCAGCCACGGGCACGGCGGTACGGGCGGCTCTGGATGGAAGGGTTGTCGTGGTGGGATACGACCCGGTTTTGGGGAACTACATTCTGATTCGACATCAGATAAGCTATTCCACCCTGTATGGTCACCTCAGCCAGACCTGGGTTGCCAGGGGGACCACGGTGACCAGGGGGCAGCGCATCGGCGCGGTAGGCAACACGGGCAAGTCTACGGGGCCGCATCTTCACTTTGAAATCCGGCGCCGCGGCGTGCCCGTCAACGCCTGGGGTTTGATGACCTCCCGATATTGACAGTAGAGGGTATGAATGTGAAAAGAATTCTGTTTGCGGTAATCGGACTGCTGGCCCTGTTTACTATTATCAGGGCTTATGCTCAGGAGCAGGAGGTTGAAAACCGATACATCATTCAGCCTGGTATTTTGGAGTTCGAGACGACCGAAGGCGGCGCACGCCTGGCTTTTGGTTTTCTCGAGCGGGCCGAAGAGCAAGGACCCGGACGTACCTGGAATCTCTTCCCCCTTCGGCTGTCGCTGCGGGCGGGCAACCAAAGCTTCCTGATTGCCATGAACGGCCTGTCCTTTCTCAGCCCCGCGGGCTTGCGTATCGGTAAGCCCGTAACGGTTCGCGGGGTGAGGCGGGGAGACGTGATCAGCGTCGGGGGTGATGTCACGGTGGAAGGTACCGTGGAGGGGGATGTCTGGACCCTTGGAGCGAACATCAGTCTGCTGCCTGGAGCCACGGTTGCCGGCGATGCGGTAGCGTTGGGAGGCAGCGTCGAGGCGGATCGACGCTCAAAGATCGGAGGCAACAAGCAGTCTCTCCCGAACATCAAGATTCCCTTTCTCAGTCTCCTGAGTTCGGAGCACTCGGCGGCGACCTTTCGCTTCATCATGGAGATATTGGGGGTCTGTCTGTTCCTGCTGGTGCTGTTTCTCTTCGTTCACTTTGGACACGATCACCTATCCGGCTTGGGAGCCGTGCTCTCCACCAGATGGAAGGGATCGATCCTCTATCTGGCGCTGGCCGTGCTGATCGTTCCTGTGCTGATGGCGCTGTTGATCGTTTCCGTGGTGGGTATTCTCATCATTCCCTTTGTTTCGATTCTGCTGATGTTACTGGCCTACATCGGGTACGTGGCGGTGGCGTTTCGGCTCGGTTTGTGGCTTCGCAAGTCCTCCCCTGATCTTGGCCCGGCTCAAGCCTACACCACGGGACTTCTCGGCCTGCTGGTCATCAAAGGACCTGTACTGCTCGGAATACTCTTCACCCTTTTGACCGCGGATTTCTTTCAAGGAATCGGGCGTTTCCTCTCGGTAATCGGGACAATCGCCGTGGTTGCAGCTACCCTCTATGGTTTCGGGGGTGTGCTGCAGCGGATCCGTGCTCAGGCGCGGGGGGGATAATTCGCCTGCAACCGGGCGCGCAGAGGTCATCAGGGGTCTGTTCCAGCACACGCTCCGAATCCTGGGGAATCTCGAAAACCTCGGTAGTGTACGAAACGTACAACTCGGGGATACCTTTTTCCAGATCAGCCGTATCTTTGAATCACCGATTTCCTCCTTTTCAGCAGAAAAAACAGGGAATTCCTGTTGTAGAATGAGAATATTCTCACTATAATGGATGCAGAACCATTACGTTCGGCAAGACCGAAACAACAGGAGGAGAATCCGTATGAAAAAGACAGACGTAGCAATAGTCGGAGGCAGCGCTGCCGGGCTGACCGCTGCAATCACCGCCCGAAGGCATTACCCGAACAAGAAGATAATGCTGATCCGCAAGGAGAAGCTGGTTCCCATACCCTGCGGCATACCCTACATCTTCGGGACGGTGGGAAGCGCCCAAAAAAACCTCATCCCGGATACGCCTCTGGAGAAGCATAACGTCGATTTCCTGATCGACGAAGTCGTGGAAATCGATCGGGAAAAACGGAGCGTGAAGACCCAGGGCGGCGAAGAAATCGTGTACGACAAGCTCATTATCGCAACCGGTTCACTGCCGATGATGCCGCCGATCCCCGGGTTTGAAAAAGAAAACGTATATCCGGTGTACAAGGATGTAGAACGTTTGAACAGCATGCAGGACAAAATGAAGTCCTCCAAGAAGGTCGTGGTGATCGGTGGTGGATTCATCGGCGTGGAGATGTCCGATGAGATGAACAAAATGGGGAATCTGGATGTCACGATCTGCGAGCTCCTCCCCCATTGTCTTCAGCTGGCCTTTGATTCGGAGTTCTGTGCGGAGGCGGAAAAACTCCTGGAGGAGCGGGGGGTGAAGATCCTGGCCGATCAGAAGGTCACCTCGATCGAGGGCAACAAGAAGGTTACCGGAGTGAAGCTGGCCTCCGGCAAGGTCCTGGAAGCGGACATGGTCGTAGTGGGAATCGGAACCGTTGCCAATGTAGAGCTGGCTAAGAAGGCCAATCTTCGCCTCGGTCCCACGGGATCGATTTGGGTGGACCGAACCATGCGCACCATCGATGAAAACATCTTCTCATGCGGCGATTGTACCGAGAAGTTTTCCTTCTTCGGAGGCAAACCCTCCAAGCTCAAGCTGGCCTCTATAGCCTGTTCAGAGGCCCGGATCGCCGGCGCCAATCTGTTCGGAACCCAGCGGGAAAGCGTCGGGACCATTGGGGTTTTTTCCTCCGCCATCGGCGACCGTGCTTTCGCCGTAGCGGGGCTTTCGGAAAACTTCGCCAAACAGCAGGGCTATGAGGTGATCACGGGAACCTCTGAAGGCCCCAACCGCCACCCCGGCAGCATGCCCGGTATGGCAAACCAGAAGGTGAAGCTGCTCTTCGAAAAACGCACAAAGGTCCTGATTGGTACGCAGATGATGGGGGACAACGCCGTCGGAGAGCTGGTTAACGTAGCCAGCGCCTGCATCCAGCACAAGATGACCATAGACGACATCGCCTGTTTTCAGATGGGAACCCATCCGGCGCTGACCGCCTCGCCGGTAGTCTACCAATTCGTCAATGCGGCGGAATCCGCCTTGCTGGCAATGTCGTAGGGGGAGGATAGCAATGCCCAAAGTACTCGTGATCGATGATGACAAGGATTTTCAAGAGACAACCCGGATCGTTCTGGAGAAGAACGACTTCCAGGTAGTTCCCGCATACAACCCGGATGAGGGCCTGCAGAAGGTGCAGTCGGAGTCGCCGGATTTGGTCATTCTGGATGTAATGATGCCCAGAGATTTCGAAGGCTTCGAGGTTGCGCGAAAAATCAGGGAGGAGCTAAAGCTGCTGAAGCTGCCGATCATCCTCCTGACCGCGGTTCACGGAACCAAGAAAGTTCCCTATCGCTTCGCACCCCATGAACAGTGGCTGCCGGTCGACTATTTCTATGACAAACCGGTAGCGCCGGACGTCCTGGTGGCCAAGGTCAAGGAGTACCTCAACATCCCGGAATGAGCTGAGCGGAATGACTACTGTAGGATAGATAGCAATCGTGCAGCAATCCCCGTGGAAAAGAGCAGTTCGCGGGCTGCTCAACAACCTGAAGATGAGCATCCCGATATTGCTGGGTGTGCTCTTGCTCATCGGCCTGATCAACACGATCGTACCGAAGGCATTATTTTCCCGGGTGTTCACCGGCAACCGGGTGCTCGACCCCCTGATCGGCGCGGTTTTCGGGAGCGTTGCAGCGGGTAATCCGCTGACCAGCTACGTGATCGGAGGCGAACTGCTGAGCAACGGGATCAGCCTGGTGGCGGTGCTGGCCTTTATCGTCAGCTGGGTAACCGTCGGAACCGTACAGCTTCCCGCCGAAAGCATGATGCTGGGAAAAACTTTCGCCCTGCTTCGAAACGGGATCAGCTTGATCATGGCCGTGGTAATCGCGGTTCTGACTGTGCTGATTTCGGGGATCCTAGGATGAAAAAATCCTTTCAGAAAAGCGGGGCGAACTGGATTTTCCTGATCGCTGTGGCGGTCCTGTACCTCATTCTGGGATTGTGGAATCCTCAGATCGTGTTCGCCGCTCTCGAGGAATTTCTCACCCTGCTGAAGAAAATGCTTCCGGTCCTGGGAGTCGTGTTTGCCCTTCTTTTTCTCTCCGGCCTCGTACTCAATCCCAAGGCCGTAGCCCGGTACCTGGGCAAGGGTGCAGACATACGGGCATGGCCGGTTGCCGTCATTGCGGGTATTCTTTCCGCCGGCTCGATCTATCTCTGGTATCCTTTGCTCGGAGATCTCAAATCCAAAGGAATGAGGGATGCCCTGATAGCGGTGTTTCTCTATAACCGGGCCGTGAAGATTCCCCTGCTTCCCATGATGATCTACTACTTCGGTATCAGGATCGTGGTGATCCTGACGATCCTCATGATCCTGTTTTCTGTATTGAACGGATTGCTGGTGGAGCGGTTGGTTTCCGCTCAAGAAGGTCGAAAGAATACGTCTTAGGCTTAGGCTTAGGCTTGTACCGGCAAACCGCGCGTTCGCCTGCCCGCGACCTTCCCCGTCAAAGAGGGGATCCGGGGGGCTGGTCCCCCCGGATCACGGCTGCGGCCTATTTCTTTTTCGAGGTTTCCGCTTCCAGCTCCTCGATGCGTTCCCGCAGGGATGTAAGCTGATCTTCGAAGAACTTCACCTGGTTCTGAAGCGCCTCCTTCTCCTGGTCCGCCGAGTAGGCAGGGGCGTAGGGATAGGCGCCGTAGGGCGGGCTCCAGGTTCCCCAGCCTGCTGCCGGGTAGGGAGTGCCCCACCAGCGTCCTCGGCCCCTGCCGTAGCCGGCGCCCATTCTGCCTCCGTAGGGATTCATGAATCCCGGTACGTTGTAGCCGGCGCAGTAGCCGGCCGCTCTGCCGGTCATCGGTCCCATACCGGCGGGACCTGTTCTGTCTCCTCTTGGCATTGGTTGCCTCCTTGGTTAAGATTTTTTAGGTTTTACCATCCACCACGGCCCCTTCCGGAGCCGCCGCGGCCTCGTCGATACCCTGACCGAAGTCCTGAGAAACCGAAACCTCGGCCCGGGAATCGGAAAGCCCCGTAGGCCGGGTAGGCGCCTCTGTCATACCCGGGGTACGGGTATCTGCCGGTCCCCAGGGGCGCAGCCGTTGCATAACGGTCTGCGTAGGGATTGATGAATCCCGGTACGTTGTAGCCGGCGCAGTAGCCGGCCGCTCTGCCGGTCATCGGTCCCATACCGGCGGGACCTGTTCTGTCTCCTCTTGGCATAACCTTTCACCTCCTCCGTTCGAAGTCATTAAGACCACCGTCCTTTGCCACGACCGCCGTGGCCGTGCCCGTGCGGGCCGCCCCTGCCTGCGCGCCTGCCCCAGCCATGACCGTAGGGCGGATGAAATCGTATCACCCCTCCTTCAATGCCGATCCCTCTCTCATGAACCAGAGCCGCAGCCACTTTCTTTCGAGCCTGCTCAACGATCCTGCCGAAGGTAGGTCGTGACACATTCATCTTTCGGGCCGCCTCCTCCTGGCCTAGACCTTCCAGATCGGCAAGCCGCATGGCTTCCAGCTCATCGAGGGTCAATACCATCAAATCCATCCCCGGGGCAGCCGCCGCTTGTGGGACGAAGCACACGCCGGGCGGATCAAAGCCGATCCAGCGGGGTTTCACAGGACGAGCCACTCAGTACATTCTCCCCGCGCAAATAATTTTGAGCATATGCTCAAAATAAATATAACACCGATCCCTTAGATTGTCAAGCACAAAGGGTACGTCTTTGCACCAGGAACGAAAGAGTGTCAATTCTCATCATTTACGAGCCTTTGGCGGCCCGTATCACCACGAAACCTCCTTCTCCATGGCCGGACCGGAAATCCTGAACTTGATGGATCTCCTCCAGCCGGCCGAATACGGTTTGAATGACCCGGGGAGGCTTGAAGCCGCTTCGCTGCAGAAGGGAAAGCACCTCTGTGCAGCCGTAGAAGGTCGCTTCCCGGTAGAAGAGATTCTCCTCCTTCCGCTCCTCGTAGGTCCTGCCCAGATGACTATCCCTGTCCACGAACCCGATTATGAAAGGTCCGCCCTTCCTCAACACGCGCCGAGCTTCCTGAAAGGATTTCTCGATGTCATCGAGAAAACAGATCGTGGTTACCATGAGGGCGAAATCGAAGCGATCGTCCGGAAAGGGGAGCTTTTCTGCAGCCGCATTGAAGACGATGATTCCCCTGGACCGTGCCAGTCTGCGCATTTCCTGGGAGGGCTCGATGCCCACCGCTATACCAAGAGGCGCGGCGAATCTGCCGCTTCCCACACCGATCTCAATGCCCTCACCTTCGGCGGGAATGAAGCGGGCTACGGCCTTGAGCTCGGATCTATAGACGTATGGATTGCGGGAAAACCATTCCTCGTATGCGTTGGCGTGTGCGTCAAAGGGTCCGGTTTTGGGCATTTGTCAACGGAAGTAGATATTTTCCGCCACCTGGTACTGAAATCTCTCGCCTTCAATCTCATTGGGTTTCAGGTGGGTGAGGATGCTTTTCAAGCGTTCGGCCTCCGATCGCTTCCGGCCAGAGCAGAGCATGGCGCGTGCACCGGCAAGCGCGCCGTTTCCGAACCGGTGGATCCGCCGTTTTTCTATTCGCGGAAGTAAACCGATGTCCATGGCGTTGTCGATATCCATGAAATTCCCGAAGGCCCCGGCCAGATAGACCCTCTGAATCTCACGGGGCTCGAGGCCGTAGTAGCGTATCAACAGATCCTGATCCGTGCGCAGCCCTGCCTTAGCAATGATCAGCTGATTGATATCATCCTGGGTGATGCAGAGACTGTCGGTGAAACAATAGTCATTCTGGATACGGGCCCGGCGATCCATGATGCCGTGGCGCAGCAGCTCGGCCAGAAGATCGATGACGCCGGAACCGCATACACCGACGGGATGCTTGTCCCCGAGGGTTTCATAGCAAGCATGGCTGTTCCGGATTTTGAAGCGGGTGATCGCCCCTTCGATTGCTCCGACGCCGCAGCGTATCTGGTATCCTTCATAGGCTCCGCCTGCAGCGCAGGAAGCGGTCAGCAGCTTGTCCCGATTGCCGACGACGACTTCGCCGTTGGTTCCGATGTCGATGATCAATCCGACATCCCGGCTTTGGTGGAGGCCCGTAGCGATGATGTCGGCCAGGCAATCGGAGCCGGCGTGACCGCCGATCAACGGAGGACCGTACACGAGCGCCTTGGGGTGGGTTTTCAGACCGATGCCCGAGGCCGAGCAGGTAAGTGCCGAGGGATCCTCGGGCTCGAAGGGGATAATTCCCAGGCTCGATACGGTTTTCCCGAAGGCCAGGTCCCGCATGGTACTGTTGCCTACAATGACGACCTCGTAGATGTGGTTCGTTATACCACCGTCTACCGGGAGCAGTTTTTCCCACTCGAGGAGAGACCTGTTGATTCCTTCTACCACAGCCCCCTGAAGCTCTGCCAACCCTCCGGCATGGTCGATTGTATAGCCGATGCGGGAAATCACTTCGTTTCCGTAGGCGATCTGAGGATTTTTGCTGGCCACGGCCTTACCTACATTTTCACCGTTCTCCAGATCCACCACCTGTAGAACGAGCGTTGTCGTGCCGATATCGATCGCCAGTCCGTATATCCCGTTTTCGTAGGGACCGAGATCTTGCCCGCTTGAGTGCATCACCCGATCGTCGACTCGGCGGACACAGGGATCAAGATCAACCTCCACCAGGGCGTAGTCGGAGAGCACCGTGTACTTTCCGAAGTTCGGAATGTATACGTAGATGTCCGCTTGAGTATCAGCGACCATTGACTGACAGGCCAGGCGCTGTCCGTGTTCCAGCTTGCTAGTGCTGAGCAAGCTCCGTTCGGTGGGGGTGACCGCGGTCAGGGAACCGGAGCCCCGTTCCAGGCGGATGACATCTTGACCGCAGACACCCGCCCCGCCGCACTCCGAGTCTATTTCAACGCCACCGATCCGGTGGATATGCTGCAGTACTGTTTCCCCGGCTCGAAGTTCGACTCCGCTCCGCCCTCTGGCATATTGGGGGAAGTACATCCTAGCCATGGGTGCTCCTTTTTTTCCGTGGATCCGGAGGCGTTTCCAGAAATCTTCCCGATGCCGTGGCTTTGATCTTGTTCTCCTGCTCCAAACAAGCGCGAAAGATGTGCAGCCGATGGGATGAGCATTCCAGCCAGGCTCTTACGCGCGCGGCTTTTCCGATGTCGACGACATGACGAAATCGTACGTTCAGCTCCCCCGTCATGCCGACCAGGCCATGGGCAAACAGGCAATTTGTCATGGCGGAATCCAGCAACACTGCGACAAAACCGCCATGGAGGCTGCGGGGATACCCCTCGAAGCGATCCCGGCATGAAAAAGTCGCCTCTACCTGGCCATCGGCGTTCACCTCGAAATGAAGGCCCAAGCCATTGCTGTTTTTCCGGCCGCAGGCGACGCAGCGGCTGTGCCAGGAGGTCTGGAAGGCGTCGAGATTTTGGCGCATCCCTTCAAGATTCAAAGTGGGGGAGTCACTTTCCTGCATCGTTAATCTCAATGCAAACCCCATGCCCAGGCTTTCACTATACCGCGGCGGCTCCTAACTCGTGTACTGTGCTGAATTTGTTCGCTTTCCCGAGACAATCGATCGACTCAGATTGTTGCAATATGCAAGAGTGTTCGATAAACTAGAATTGCGAAATGCATGAATAGGAAGGACCCAAATATGTACCCAGACGGGCTGATGGAGAGCACGGACAGCGCAATTCTCGATTCGATCAATGAGGGGGTCTTCACGGTGGACCACGACTGGAGGATAACGACCTTCAATCGGGCTGCAGAGCGAATCACAGGAGTGAATCGAGAGGAGGCGATCGGACATCCCTGTTCGGAGATCCTGCGGGCCGATGTTTGTAAAAAGGACTGCGCCCTGAAGCGCACGTTTTCAGAAGGAGCTTCGATTGTGAACGCCACCGCCTATATCATCAACAATCTCGGCAGACGAGTTCCGGTTCGTCTGTCCACCGCACTGGTCAAGGACGAAAAGGGGCGGGTCATCGGGGGGGTGGAGACGTTCCAGGATCTCAGCCAGATCGAGCAGCTCCAGAAGGAGCTCCAAGAGCGCTACACCTTCGAGGATATCGTCGGCCGAAGTCCGGCTATGCGGAAATTGTTCGGAGTCCTTCCTCAGATCGCCGAGACCTCCAGCACCGTACTGATCGAAGGAGCCAGCGGAACCGGCAAGGAGCTGTTCGCCCGGGCGATCCATCATCTGTCTCCCAGGCGGGACAAGCGATTCGTGGTTGTCAACTGCGCAGCTCTACCGGATGCGCTTTTGGAGAGTGAGCTGTTCGGCCACAAGGCCGGCGCCTTCACCGATGCCCGAAATGACAAGCCCGGCCGTTTCCTTCTCGCCGATGGAGGAACGATTTTTCTCGACGAAATCGGCGATATCTCCCCGGCCATGCAGGTTCGGCTCCTGCGGGTTCTCCAGGACAGGATCGTCGAGCCCCTCGGTTCGATCGAGTCGATCAAGGTGGATGTCCGCGTTGTGGCTGCTACCAACAAGGATCTGGTGCGGTTGGTACGGGAAGGTCGGTTTCGCGATGACCTGTACTACCGTATCCGGGTCATCCATCTAGAGATCCCGGAGCTTTGGCAGCGCCGGGAGGACATCCCATTGCTTGTCGATCATTTGATAGCCAAGTTCAGGCCTCTTCAGGGTAAAGATATCTCCGGTGTGTCCGATGAGGTCATGGCCAGGCTGATGGAGTACGATTATCCGGGCAACGTGCGGGAATTAGAGAACATTATCGAGCAGGCTTTCGTGCTCTGCAGGGGCGGATTGATCGAGCTGCATCATCTGCCGCCGGAGTTGCGCCCCTATGGTTCGACGGGCATCGGTCAGTCCCGGCCCACCTCCATCCGGGCAATGGAAAAGCACCTGATCATCGAAACCCTGCAGCGCTACAACGGAAATCGCGGTAAAGCGGCTCTGGAATTAGGAATCAATACGAGCACACTGTATCGTAAAATCAGAACTTTGAAGCTGGATGTGCCGGAATCCGACGGCCGCCGCCGGAGGGTTTGACAGAAGGGCAGCTCGGGCGCCGTGCGGTTGAGAAACCGGTGTTCCTATCTAAGGATCCCCTACCTCCGTCTCGATTCTCTCCCGATACTCGCTGATCAGCTGCTGACAGATACGGTGTTCGGAGCCTTCGCTCAGAAAACGCTGAAAAGCATTCAAAAGATCGGCACCATCCACGGCGGATTTCCTGACGAAGGCCAGGAAACAGGCGAAGCGCTCTATCGCCTCCTGATCCACGGCATGTTCAAACTCGCAGGCTATACGTTCCGCCGTATCCCGGCTGAGGGCAAGCACGCTCTGCAGGAAGTGACTGATGATGTAATGATTCATCACAATAGTAGCGGCTCTGTCCCGCCCCTCCGATGTCAGAGTGATCAGCTCGTAGGGCTCGTATTCGATCAGTTTCTTGCTGGCCAGGCTTTTCAAGGCGGCGCTAACCGTTGACTTGGACACGCCCACGTGTCGGGCAATGTCCCGCACCCGGGCTGTCCTTTTTTCCTTCTCGATCCGAAATATCGCTTCCAGATAATCCTCTAGGGTTGAACTGAGCTCTTTCTCCATATGGCTATTCTTCAGGATACACCGGATTTTCCGGATTCGTATACCTGCCGCGCGCATTCGATCAACAGCCGCTTGAATCTGGAGAGGTCTATTTTATGCGGACGAATCGGTATGCCCATCCAATCGGAAAAAGCCAGCAGTTTTTCCGGATGGCGCAGCGAGTAGTCCTCCCAAAAGCCTACGGCATCTAGTACAACAGCTCCACCGGTGTGTTGCGGAAAGGTTTCATTGGCCTTTCCCGAATCCCAATCTTGGAATACGTAATCCCTGTGGATGACCCATCCCGGGGTAAGCCAGAAGACCTTTTCACCCCGGCTGACCGCTTCTCTCTCCTCGGCACCGGCAAGCATATCCACACAGTGAGTGGCGTTGATCCTGACTATGTTTGTTCCCTGCTCTTCGATCACCCGGTCTATGGTCCTGCCCGGATCGTTTAGATCGATAAAACAAAACTTCCCCCCATACACGACGATCACGGCCCGACCATGGGTCTTGGCTCTACCGATTCGCTCGACAAGCTGTTGCTCCAGCTCTCTGGGGACCTCGTGCCTTCCTGGTTTCGTGAAATCGATTCTGCTTCCGCTCAAGAATCCGCTTTTCCGCAGATAGTTCAGCTCCAGGCTCAGGGTCCCGCAGGCCACGATCGAGCAGTGTTTCAGGTACAAGCCTGGTTCAACAGTCGTTTTTTCTTTCGTTTGAAACCGTGCACCGTTCATCAGAAACCCCAAAAAATACTTGAACTTTGTTCTACACCTATTATAAAGTTAGAACAGTCGAACGTCAATTCATTCGTCGTTTTGAAGCAGGGGGAGAGTTGCAATGAGATACGAACCCACCGTTTGTCCCTACTGTACCTCCGGCTGCGGCATGTATCTGGTCGTAGAGGAGGGACGGGTTCTCGGTGTCGAGCCGAGAAAGGATTACCCGCTGAATGAAGGCAAGACATGCATCAAGGGTAGCAGCGCGTACAAGTTTCTCGATCATCCCGACAGGTTGAGCAAGCCTCTTGTTCGGGGAAAGGCATGTTCCTGGGACGAAGCCTTCTCACTGGTTGCGGAGAAGTTCGGAGGGATCGAGCCCGGGCAGTTCGGAGTGCTTGGATCGGGAAAGACCTCCAATGAGGAGAGCTACCTGCTCCAGAAGTTCACCCGGGCTGTAATGCTCAGCAACAACGTGGAATACTGCGCCAGATTCTGCCATTCCGCCACCGTGGCCGGTTTGGGCCCAACGGTCGGCAGCGGGGTGATGCAGACCTCCCAGATGGATCTGGACAGGGCGGATTGCCTGATACTGGCCGGGGTCAATATCTCGGAGAACTTCCCCGGTATTGCCAGGAGAATCAGGAGAGCCAGAGACAGAGGGGCCAGGGTGATCGTTCTCGATCCAAGGGTCACCTTGACCGTGAAGAACCTGGGGGATCTCCACTTGCAGCCGCTGCCCGGTACCGATGCGGCGCTCTTGAACGGGATGATCAAGGTTATCCTGGACCGGGATCTGCAGAACAACGGGTTCATCTCCGAAAGAACGACCGGTTTCGAAGAGCTGAAAATCTCCGTATCGGGCCTGGACCTTGCAGAGGTGCATCGGATCAGCGGTGTGGAGGCGCAGAAAATCGAATATGCGGCTGAGCTGTACGCAGGGGCGAAAGCCGGGTGTATTCTCTACGATGAAGGGATCACCCAGCACGTTTCAGGCTCGGACAATATCAAGCTGCTCGCGGACTTGGCCCTGCTGACCGGCCACATCGGCAGGCCGGGAACCGGCGTAAACCCGCTTCGCGGACAGATCAGCGGTGAGGGGTCGGGGGACATGGGCTGCGTCAACGTTTTCTATCCGGGCTTCAAAAGAGTCGGTCCAGAGACCGCCAGGCATTTCGAGCAGCTCTGGGGGGTCAACAACCTGCCTGCCGAGCCGGGAAAGAGCTACATGGATATCATCAACTCCTGCAAAACGATCTACGCGGTGGGTGTAAATCCCATGATGAGCGCTCCGGATTCGACGGGCGTGAAGAGGGCTCTCGAGAGTCTGGAGTTTCTCGTGGTCCAGGACATATTCATGACCGAGACCGCCGAATTGGCCGACGTCGTGCTGCCCGCCGCCGCCTGGGTGGAGAGGGAGGGTACCCACACCGGGGTGGATCGCCGGGTGATAAAGATCAACAAGATCGTGGAGCCCCCCGGTGAAGCCCGGCCGGATTGGTGGATCATCACGGAGCTGGCCAAGAAGATGGGACACGTCCGGGAGTTCGGCTACGATTCGGCTCAGGAGATCTTCGAGGAAATCCGAAGATGCGTTCCCCAGTACGCGGGCATCAGCTACGGACGACTGGAGAAGGCGGTCAGCGGGATTCACTGGCCCTGCCCGACTGAAGACCACCCGGGAACGCCCACAATGTTCGCGGAGCGGTTCAACACTCCTGACGGCTTGGGCCACTTGGTGCCCGCCGCCTTCAAACCTCCCGCTGAGCTCCCCGACGCGGACTATCCTTTTGTCTTGAGTACGGGAAGGGTGATTTTTCACTACCACACCGGCAGCCTGACGGGCAGAGCGGACAGCTTGACCGGCGAGCTTGCCGAAGCTTTCCTTCAGATCAATCCCGCCGACGCCGTCACACTGGGGGTCCAGGACGGAGAGCGGGTGATCGCCAGTTCCCGAAGGGGCGAGGTTCGCGTTAAAGCCAGGGTCAGCCGGGACGTTCCGGCGGGATTGACCTTTATGCCGTTCCATTTTGCCGGAACCGCCGCCAATGTCCTGACCAATCCGAGCTACGATCCTGCCTGCAAGATGCCGGAGTTCAAAGTATGTGCGATCAAGATCGAGAAAGCGGAGAACGGAAGATGATAAAAGGCGACTTGTTTCTTGGAACCTCGACGGATGAGAATTTCGCGGAAAGAGGAGAGCACGGTGGTGTGGTACCGTCTCTGCTGGCATTTGCACTGAGGGAGCGGTTGGTTGACGGAGTATTCGCCGTGCAGCGGGGGGAAAGCCGGTATCAGGGTTTTCCTGTGTATCTGACTGATCCTCAGGAAATCGTGGGTTGTGCGGGATCGTACCACTTCCTCACTCCATCCATCGCAAAGAACGTCAAGACATACCTGGACACCCATGAGCGGAGGGTGGCGGTGGTGTGCAAATCCTGTGATGCCCGGGCCCTTGTCGAGCTGGCCAAGATCAACCAGATCAACTTGGAGAACATTCTGATGATCGGGCTCAACTGTTCGGGCACGCTCGCTCCCGTGCCCCATATCCAAATGCTCCGGGAGATGGGGATCGATCCGTATGCGCTGCAGGGGGAGGAAATCCGGGGCAGCAAGCTGATCCTAGAGTTCCGGGGCGACGAACAACGGGTTTTCGACTTGGATGAACTGGAGTCGCAGGGTTTGGGACGGCGAGGCAACTGCCGCAGGTGCGAGATTCCCGTGCCCAGAATGGCCGATGTGGCCTGCGGCAAGTGGGGTCTGGAGCCGGGTACCGTGGGCACCACCATGATCGAGGTTTGCTCGCAGAAGGGAAAGCAGCTGCTGGAGAGAGCTGCAGCAGCTGGGATCGTCGAGCTGCAGAGACCAACGGAGGAGCAGGTAAAAACACGGGAGAGGGAAGAGAGGCACAAGGTGGATTCCGCCCTCCTGCGGCAAGCTGAGGATTTTGCCAGACCCGAAGAGAAGTTCTACTGGTTTTCCCAAATGGACAGATGCATCAAATGCTACAGCTGCCGGGATGTCTGTCCATTGTGCCACTGCAAGCGCTGCGTTTTGGAGAGAAACGTGCCGGAGACCGTGGAGAAAGGGATAGTTCCGCCGCCGTTCACCTTTGGTACGATCCGGCTGATGCACGTGGCCGCCTACTGCGTGAACTGCGGACAGTGCGAGGATGTCTGCTCTGCGGATATCCCCCTGTCGAAGCTGGCCCATAATCTCAGCAAGGTTGCCGGCAGCCTGTTCGACTACCACCCCGGCGAGGATCCGGATGCTCCCCTTCCGTACTCCGACATTCCCGAGGAAGAGCGAAGGTCCCAGAGTCCGGATTTGGCGAAATCTTCGTGATTGCACCGGCCGCGCTTGTATAGTCGAAAAACCCGTATGATAATCCCCTTGGAAGCGATGTGGCGCCGCTCACGTGCGTTTGTCAGGCGCCAGACGCTGAACTTCAAGATCATGCTCCTTCGCCGGGCTCTTCACGCCCTGGCCCTGAATCTCTCCACGCAGTACAACTCTATCTATGCCGTGGCTCTGGGCGCCAATCCGGTTCAGCTTGGCTCAATATTCAGTGCGGGTAACGGCCTGGCCGCCTTATCCGCCGTACCGGCGGGATGGATCATCGATCGCTACAGCCTTAAAAAGGTCCTGCTGGCCGGCACCCTGCTTCTGTTGCTATCGGCACTCTGCTACGCCGTGGCTCCGCACTGGTATTTTCTGTACGCGGGAATCGTGTTTCTCTATACGGGGATCCGGGTGACCTGCACGTCCTGTACGGTGATTGGAGCCAGAGAGCTGCTCAATGAAGAACGTGCCACGGCCAGGGGCCTGTGCCGTACCATTTCCGCTGTGGTCACTCTGGTTACTCCGGTACTGGCCGCCTGGCTGGTCTCCCGGTCCGGGGGAATCAATGTAGGGGGGATCCGGCCGCTTTACTACATCCAGCTTGCGGTCTTCGGCGCCATCCTGGCGCTCATGCTTCTGTTCGTCCGGGAACCCGCCACTGCACCGGGTGCGAGGGCAAGACTTCGATTCTCCGAATTCGCCGAGATCTTCCGGGGAAGACCGGTCCTGATGCGGCTTTTGATAATGCTGGCCCTCATGGACATACCGTGGTGCATGATCAAGCCCTATATGCCCCTGTTCGCCCACCAAATCAAGGGCGCCGCGGAGGCTCAGCTTGCCGGCATAGCCGTAACGATCAGCATAGCCCCTCTGCTTTTCGCCATTCCGCTGGGAAGACTGGCGGACCGCCACGGCCGCAAAAAGCTGCTGTTTCTGATTGCTCCGGTGAGCTATCTCTCCAGCTTCCTTTTGATCCGGGCCACCGGGCCGCTGATGCTTTTCGCTGCCGGCTTGTGTTTCGGGTTCAACAGCATCGCTACGGCCCTGGCTGCGGCCATGGCCTCGGAGATCGTGCCGAAGGAGCAGATGGGACGGTGGATCGGTCTGATCGGCCTGATCCGCGGTCTGGTGAGCATCCCCTCACCGCTGCTGGCGGGCTTGATCTGGGAGCATATCGGTCCGCAGTACGTGTTTATCCTCGCCATACTGCTGGATGCGGCGGCGCGATTGCCCCTCCTGGCCTCGATCGGAGAGACCCTTCACCTTTCTCGTTCCGAGGATAACTGACCGAAGGGCAGCCTGAAATCATGCAAAATGCAATAATACCCCCCTGTTGAACGATCGCCATGAATTCAACCCGACTCCCTTTATCTCCCGTAACTCTATGGCGGGAAAAGCACTACGACAGCTCCCGGCGCACCGGTCGCCCTCGATCTTCCTGTGGCATGGCAATTGCAACTCCTCTTGTAGAGTTGCGGACTCGCCATGTCGGATCCGATTCGATGCACCAAGAAAAGTCATGGCCATGGAAGCAACCGATGGGGAGGTGTGTTTGTGAGTGGGTGCCTCAAGCTCGATTTGAACGAGATGCCCTATTCCCCTCCTGAGAATGTCGTCAAGGCCGCCCAGCGGGGCCTGCTGAGCCTTAATCGCTATGCCGACCGCCACGCTCTTCAGCGGCTGGCGGTGCTTTTGGCGGAGTATGCCGGGGTGGGGAGCGACCAGATTGTGATCGGTCCCGGATCGGATCTGCTGCTGCGGGAGATCGTATTGTGCTTCGGCCGGCGTAGAAAAGTGGTGATGGTCAGCCCGACCTTTCTACCGACCGTGGAGGTGGCCAGACATTTTGCTGGAAAACTGGTCAGCATCCGACTCGACCGTTCGACCTTCTCTCTGGCTCGCGAGCCGGTGCTGGAGGAGTTGAAGGAACCGAGCCTGGTGATCATCGACAATCCCAACAACCCTTCTGGAAAATTGCTCGTGGACAGGGAGTTCGTGGAGGAGATACTCGATCAACCCGATACGCTGCTTGTCGTGGATGAGGCTTATTTTGAGTTTTCCGGTCTGACCTTTGCCGATAAAATACCCACCCACGCAAATCTGGCTCTGGCCCGCACCATGGACAAAGCCTTTGCTCTGGCCGGAGCCCGGATCGGATACCTGATAGCGGGGCAGGCTTTCCTGGGCGCGTTCTCCTCGGCTTTCTCCTTCATGCCGCGGGCGAGCCTGGAAGCAGCGATAGAGGCTCTGCTGCATCAGGACTACATGTGGAAGAATGTCCAGAGAATCGTTCATGAACGGGAGAGACTCTCCCGGGAATTGGAGATGCAGGGAGCCGTAGTTTTCCCGAGCAGCACAAATTTTCTGCTCCTGAGCTCGAAGATGCCTTCACCGGCCGAGGAGCTTAGGCAGCGGTGCGTACTGGTGATGGACGTTTGCAGCCAGCTGGGACCCGGATTCATCCGGGTGAACCTGGGAACGCCTGAGGAAAACGATGCGTTCCTGAGAACGTACGGATCGATACGGAACGGAAAGAAAGAACAGGAGGATGTTCATGAGTATCGCTTCGAATGATCGGCACGATGAACCGGAACAACCGGTGAGGATTGCCTTCGGCCCGGTCCCTTCCAGGCGCCTGGGGCACAGCCTCGGCATCAACAACATCCCCCCTAAGGTATGTACCTACTCCTGCGTGTACTGCCAGGTGGGTCGGACCTTGCACTTCCAGGTGGAACCTTCGTCATTCTACGATCCGGAAACCGTTGCCGCGGCGGTCACCGAAAAGGTCGCCCGAGCGCGGAAATCGAAAGAAGCGCTCGATTACCTGACATTCGTACCCGACGGGGAACCGACCCTGGACCAGAACATGGGTCGCACCGTCGATCTGCTGAAACCTCTGGGAATCAAGATAGCCGTGATCACCAACGCCACTCTCATCGACCACCGGCAGGTACGGGAAGCCCTGCTGAAAGCCGATTGGGTTTCCTTGAAGATAGATTCGGTGACTGAAATGGCCTGGCGAAGGATCAACCGTCCCCATGCAAGCCTGCGGCTGGAGCGCATTCACGAGGGCATGCTGGAGTTCGCGAAGGCCTACACGGGTACCCTGGTGACCGAGACGATGCTGGTAGGGGGACTGAACGACGAAAACGGCAATCTGAACTCAATCGCCGATTTTCTCGGCCGCTTGGAGCCGCATACGGCCTACCTATCCATCCCCACGCGCCCACCGGCGGAGTCGTGGGTGCTGACTCCAGTTGAACAGAGCGTCGCCCGGGCTCATCAGATTCTGAGCCGGGAAGTCAGCCGCGTGGAGCATCTGATCGGTTACGAGGGCAATGCCTTTGCCTCTT
>Ga0180437_10001829_pt1 | contig 35550 bp, 33 predicted proteins | sample SS_ome_4_FD_132410 | JGI IMG/M metagenome (GOLD analysis project Ga0180437, IMG submission 132410) | Hypersaline lake sediment archaeal communities from the Salton Sea, California, USA - SS_3_D_1 metaG | ecosystem: Environmental > Aquatic > Non-marine Saline and Alkaline > Hypersaline >... | reverse complement strand
GGAAATCTCGTTCTTTCTTGATTCTAACATCTGAGTAATCTCGTTCCTAATCGATCGAGCTATGACTAGAGCCATCTCTACTTTCTCTGGAGAGGATGGACGTTCTCCCACGACAAGGAGTGGATCATTCAATGCCTTTTCAGTTTCGTTTTCAAGAACAGAAGTATCTGCACCTGATGAAGCCAGAGTCCCTGCGATGTCCTTGATGCGTGTCAAGGTAGCCTTCAATGATCTCTTCTTTGTTGCTTCCAAGTCCCAATCAGCAAGAGCATTTTGAACCTCGGACTCGAGTTTTTTCTCCTGACTAGCAAGGAAGGCAATCACCTCATCAAAGGCTGGTGTGAGCTTTTTGAGCGTATACTCCTTCTTTTCGAGATCTCTCTTCCTAGAGAGTTCTTTCATTAGATTCTCATCACCCACTATAGCATCAATTGTGTCGGTCATATCATTCACAATTCGAATTCTTGCCTTAGCCAAATCCAAATTACCATCTTCAATATCTAATCGACTTTGTTTTATTGATGCTATCATACTATCAACAATTCGTATTAGTGGTTCAGCTTCTAGCTCAGAAACCTCAATGGACTCTTTTAGCAAACCGACTCGACCATCAGTCAGATCCGCATCGCGTTTGAGTTGTTCACTCACCTTGTAATCCTTAAGGGTCAATGTCCCAGGACCTGCTTGGAAACTATACTCAGTCTTCAGTTTATCATAGTAAGAACCACGAACGAGAATCGAGAATTCCTTCTCACCTACAAGCGGTTGCGCCGATCGTAGGACAACGGAGATGTCAAGAGTTTCCCCATGTGGCAGATTTCCTGCAGCCTTTGTTCGTTCTCCCGAGATTAAACTCAGTCCTTCATCAAGATGCCACTCAACAGAGAAATTGAGGGCTTCACCGTCTCCTGTATTCCTAATCATTACACGAACAGGAAACTCCTCGGTGAATGTGACATCATTGGGGAGGATAAGTTGGGACGATAACTTTGGGACCTTTAGCTTTCCTCGCAAAATCTCTCGGACCATATCGAGACCTTTGTCTACATATTTTGAGAACTCCTGGCTGTTAGCACTTGCCAATGCAGCCTTTAGCTCTGTTACAGCAGCATTCTCTGCTGAAGCAAATGATTCAAGGTTCACCGATTGAATGGAACTCTCGAGCATTTGAGGAATCTGACTCAACCTAACCGTAGCGGGAAGTCGTATCTTAGATGAATGTTCAGCGACGAACCCTCGAGCCTTATAGAAGCCTTCTGCCTCTTTTCCAATCATTATGTACATCATGCAGGCAGTCATTGCGAGGGCAGTCCCCTTGCTCGTTTCTGCATCTTCACTCCACATCAGGTGTTCAGCAGATGCATTGAGGAGATCCTCTGCAGCTCCAGTATAGGCTTCCACAGCTTTGGTGGCATCACCGAGCTCTGAATACACATCGCCAGCCGCACACATATTCGCCGCAGACTTCTTGTAGCTCTTCCCTCCACGATACTCGTTTGCGGATTTCAGAAACGCATCTGCAGCCATGGCGTACTCCTGCTCTGCTGCTCCAACATTACCAGACCTTTCTGCCTCTGCAGCCCTCTGTAGATGTTGACTCCCAGCAGACTGTCTGATAGCATCTCTCTGTGACTCCTCTATCCATCTTTTTGCTCGTTCTTCTGACATCTTGCATCTCTCTCCTACACGAACTGTGGTCGTCTTTGAGTCTATCCTTTTCTATTTTCGGCGAATGGAATTACTTCAGATTTCCTGCAGTTCTTGCGTTTTCCTAATAGACCTCACGTGGGGAATGCCTTAATCGATCAGGTAGTCCTCCGCCATGACCCTCGATGACCAGTTCGTATCCTCTGCCAATACGACCCTTCGAGGCGGTCTGAAAACCCACTTTCTCGATGCCACGAGCATTCCTTTCGGCAGCTCTTCGCTCAATCATACTGGCCCCACTGGGTACAACAAGAATGAGCTTCTTCGTAGAATCATCAACTGTGAGAGTTATGGGGGTGCTTGGCGTCCCAGAGCACTCATGAAATTGACTGTTCTTGTATTCAAGCATATGCTTCATCTAGACCATTACACCATCCAGTAGTCGGTTCTGGAGAAAACCTGACTTGGTTACATATTAGGATTTGCGGGATGAAGCAAATTAGGAAAAAGAAAGAGAAGGAGAGCCAAAGGACCGATTTGGTCCCTAGGCTCAAATCAAGAATTGATTCTAAGGATTAGTCAGGCGGAGGCGGTGGTGGAGGTGTATCATCAAGTTTTGTGTCGACCGGTCTGAGTACCGAATCGCGCTTCTTCCTTGTGAAGACAAAACCCATTATGATAAACAGTAGGCCTACTACTGCCACAATGGCACCAATCAAGACGGTATAACCAGGTACGAAATCGTAAGCTGGGTTAGAGTTTGCCAGCAAAGCAATAATGGCACCGCCAATCACTAAGAGCGCACCAAAACACACAGGTCCGGAACGCGTATACTCTCGCCATGTCAAATAGCTCAATTTTGTAAGCTCCTAATCGAGACCTTACCACGCAGTCTCGTCTGATTGTAGATGAGGCGCCCGTAGCGATTTAAGATTATTGGGTAAGTTCAACTTCATTCCAGAGAGATTCCAACAATACAACCTGTTGATGAAGTGTTGACAATAATCCTAGCGTCAGATAGCTCACTCAACTTACTAGCAAGCATCTCATGAAACACACAAGGATATCCAGGAGGAATACGAGAGCCTTTGGGATCCAATCCCCTACAGATATCTAGGATCTTACATGATCGGACTTCGATTGTTGCTTTTCCAGGTCCAGTCTTAGGAAGTTGACTATCACTAGAGCATGCTTGAATCAGAGCACCAAACTTCATGATCGCGGTTGAAGGTTCATTTTGATCAGCCATAGCCCATTTTCGAATGAGGGCATCGGCGATTTTATTGAACATCATCTCCATATGCCCTTTTGGCAACTCTGCGGCATATGCAGCAACCTCACATATCATTATGGCATGAGACTCGAGAACGCTTTCCCAGGCATCTCCACCAGTTGTTCGTGGAATGAGGGGCACTACACCAATCCTCATGTCTGGTAGATCAGAGGAAGCTGCTGTATCTTCAGATGAAACTATTACCTCACCACGAGCCTCAGCAGTAACTTCGCCAACAGTTGTGCCATCCTCGTAGGATAGTTCAGGAATCTCATAGTTTGGGCAGATACCCGCAGTCTGATATTGACGTGCGAATTGCATCAATCTACCTGCCATCATTGCCACAGCATGTCTACTGAGTCCCTCAACCCGAATGTGACCATAAGCCACTCCCACAATGTTATCTAAACTCAGATCTAGGATTGGTTTCTCCGTGATGATCTTTTTTCCTCGAACAACACGGACAGCCCATTTCTCATCCATGACACCTGCTTGTGCGCCATAGCTGGTATTGGTGATGCCTACGAGTGGAGAGATTGGAAAGAAACTACTCATGATAACGCCTCAATGACAACCGGTATGGGGTTCTTCAACCGCTCAGGACTCAAAAGGATATTGTGGCTGTAGTTATCATTGAATAGACTCTTGCTCTTTAGTCAGTAAGAGAATAAGCGGAGTCAGAAACTATTCAGCTTCTGCTCCTTTTATTTTCTAGATATACCCCGAGAGTGGTTCTGTTGCTCCTCTTGGCTGTCGCTTTTTCACCTGCTCCGCTAGTGACAGAAACCGTTTGGCATCATCTGGGGATATGCTGGGTCTTACTTCCTTGAGTGCCTCTTCGAAATGATTCATCTCGACAGGTTTTGGTTTCCAATCAGCTCTTACAGCAGCCATTGCCGCCTCACGAATCAGACCTTCAATATCCGCTCCTGAAAAGCCCTCTGTCAAGTCTGCAAGCTTTTCAAGTTCAACACTAGAACCCAGGGGCATGTTACGTGTGTGAACTTGTAGTATCTCAAGTCGAGCTTCTAAGTCGGGAGGTGGTACAAATACGACAGCATCAAACCTACCAGGCCGTAGAACTGCTGGATCAAGAATGTCAGCTCGATTTGTAGCTCCTATAACTAGGACATTTTGAAGAGTCTGCATTCCATCCAACTCGGCCAAGAATTGGTTCACAATTCTCTGGCTGACACCAGTATCGTCACTTCTTCCACGAGTACTAAGAATCGCATCTATCTCGTCGAAGAAGAGAACACAGGGTGCTGTCTGTCTAGCCTTCTTGAAAATCTCCCTTACAGCTTTCTCAGACTCACCAACATACTTGTTAAAAATCTCAGGGCCCCTTACAGAGATGAAATTAGCCTCGCTCTCTGTGGCTACTGCTTTTGCTGGGAGTGTCTTTCCTGTGCCTGGCGGTCCAAATAGAAGCACACCCTTAGGGGGTCTGATCCCCATCTCCCGAAACACTTCTGGTCGCTTTATTGGGGCTTCGACTGCTTCCTGGAGTTGCATCTTAACTTTAGCCAGACCACCAACATCATCCCAGCTAACATTGGGACGTTCAACGAGCACTTCTCTTAGAGCTGAAGGAGACACGTCATTCAGCGCGAGATCGAAATCAGCCTGGGTGACAAAAAGTGTGCTCAGAACATCCGTGGGTATATCTCCTGTATCAGGATCAACATGAGGAAGTGCTCTTCGCAGAGCTTGCATTGCTGCTTCTCGTGCAAGGGCCGATAGGTCAGCACCAACAAATCCATGAGTCTTAGCTGCAAGTCTAGTAAGGTCCACACCTTCATCAAGGGGCATTGATCTAGTATGAATGTGAAGTATCTCTAGTCTGCCATCAACATCTGGTACGCCTATCTCAATCTCTCTATCAAAACGTCCAGGACGCCTAAGTGCCTCGTCGACATCATCAACTCTATTGGTGGCTCCTATTACAATCACTTGCCCTCTACCAGCAAGTCCATCCATCAGGGCTAGTAGTTGTGCAACAACACGTCTTTCGACTTCTCCTGTTACCTCGGCACGTTTTGGTGCAATGCTATCGAGCTCATCAATGAAGATGATACTTGGAGCATTCTTCTCAGCTTCCTCAAATGCTTCTCGAAGTTTCTGTTCGGATTCACCGTAGAACTTTGACATTATCTCAGGACCATTGATGACCCTGAAATTAGCACCTGACTCGTTTGCAACGGCCTTTGCAATCAGAGTCTTTCCTGTTCCCGGTGGTCCATGAAGAAGTACACCTTTCGGTGGAGCGATACCAAGCCTTCTGAACAACTCAGGTGACTTCATTGGCAGCTCGACCATTTCACGAATCTTGACAAGCTCCTTTCCAAGACCTCCAATGTCCTCATACGTCACATCCGGAATAGTCACTTCCTCAGGCTTTGCAGGTTTTGTCAACACCTCAACTTGAGTGGCCGGAGTAACTCGGACGTGCTTACTTGGTGCAACATTTGTCGCTATGAACTGAAGACCCTGACCAATCGAAGAGATTAGAATTATGTCACCTCGCGTTATTGGCTTGTTGATTATCTGTTGCTTCAGATAGCTTTCAAAACCTGGTTGAAACCGGAGTGGTTGGTTTGGAGCAATGACTACTCTTGTTGCTTCAGGTACAGTGGTCTTACTAACTTCCACCATTTCACCGAGTCGTACACCAGCGTTTGTTCTGATGAGGCCATCCATTCTAACCATATCTAGAACCTCATCCTCCTTTAGACTAGGCCAAGCAACAGCTACGGTTTCTTTCGTCCCCTTCAAGAGCACAAAGTCCCCTGAATGAATGCCCAGATGATTTCTGACATCTGAGTTTAGCCTTACAATACCACGGCCTTGATCCTTTGGCATGGCAGCTGCAACTTTTAATCGAACTGATTCTTCACTCATTCAAATCACACCATCAATATTCAATTCTCAAATATCCATCATTTGCACTAACGCCATCATCGTTACTCTTGACTGCTGTAATCTCTAACACACCATTTCGTTGTGTGGCTTTCGATTTTTCGAGATCAATATGAAAACCAACCTCAACATCGAACTCATGACCCTTCTGATCATACCTGAGAGTAATCCTCGACCCACTGATCTTGATCTGTGGAACTTCTGTTTCATTACGCTCTTCAACCAGAATCAGAGTACTATCATCAAAATCTATCTTCTCAACGACTGGTTCATCATTCTGAGGATCAATTTGTGTTTCATATAGGTCATTGACATTTGAGCCATTCCATGACTTAATTCTCACACTACCCTCTGACATGCTACCAAAAGCATCCATGAACTGTTCAATCATCTTACGGAAAACTGACTCAAAGTCATCATCTATCATTCGGAAAATTACCTCCAGTTACGAAGCCCCGGGCGGCGGCTGCCGCCCTCCGAGTCACCGTTGGGGCTTCTTTCTGTATGGCTTGTCAGCCAGTACCTAGGATACCATTTGGTATATTAGTATATAAGTTTCACTGTAAAGACAAAAGTTGGAGGAATGTCTACTTATGGACCACAAATAGACACAAGTCACAAATCCAGCAACACATCACTGAGTTACAGATTTTAGCTCTTCAGCCTCAAAGGATACTAAAGTGCTAGACCTTCCTTTTGAAGGATATCACGCGCCACCAAGAGTCCTGATACTGATGCCTGCATAAGCCCTCGGGTAACACCTGCACCATCACCAGCAGCATAGAGATTCTGCACCTGAGTTTCTAACCTCTCGTTCAGCTCAAGTCGTGAAGAATAGAACTTTGTTTCAACGCCATAAAGAAGTGTTCATGAACTCGCCACGCCGGGGCACAGCTCATCCAAGGCATTCAGCATCTCAAGAATAGAACTGAGATGGCGATATGGCAAGGCGAAACTGAGGTCTCCAGGAGAGGCACTAGGAAGTGTTGGTTTTACAGGACTTCTGGCAATTCTTTCTTTTGTGCTTCTCTTTCCTCGTTGCAGATCAGCTAGTCGCTGAACGATGACACCATCGCCTAACATGTTTGCCAGACGGGTAATGTACTGGCCATAAGCTATTGGCTCATTGAAAGGTGCTGTGAACTTTGTAGAAACAAGCAGCGCAAAGTTCGTGTTGGCAGTCTTCTTGTTTGCGAAAGATTGACCATTCACAGTGAGGATATCATCATAATACTCACTAGTCACGACACCTCCTGGATTGAAACAGAAGAGACGAACTTTGTCATCAAAACGTCTTGAGTAGTAGATTAACTTGGGTTCATAGAGTGCATCTGCAATCTCTTGCATCACTGCTGCGGGGATCTCAACACGTACACCAATGTCAACATAGTTGCTTTCGGTCTGAAGCGATAGACGTTTTGCTTGACGAGAGAGCCACTCGTTTCCCACTCGACCAGGAGCCGCAACGGCATATCTTGCATTTATCATTTCACCACCATTTGTTTCCAAGCCCTCAACGGAACCTCCATTTACATGGATGTCTTTTGCCTCAGTCTGAAATCGGATATCTGCATGTTTGAGTATCTTCTGATACATGCTTCCCATGACTTCAATACAGCCCTCTCGCCCCATGTGTCTGACTCTTTGAGGAATGAGCTGCATGCCAATAAGTGCAGCCTTGTTCCGATATGTTTCAATATGCTCATTGATACTCCCATAGATTTTCTTAGGAGCTCCATAGTCAAGGTACATTGCATCAACATAGTCAATCAACTCCATCAAACGGTCTTCACCAATGAGATCATCCAACCATCCTCCTACTTGAGTCGAGTGAGTTAGTTTTCCATCAGAGAACGCACCAGCTCCACCCCAACCAGCAAGAATGTTACAAGGAATGCACTTCTTGCACCCTACAGCAGCAGTTGAGTTTGGGCATGTACGCTTTTCAATGCTTTTTCCTTTCTCGATTATGACAATCTTCAAGTCAGGCTTGTGTTCAATCAGCTCAAGCGCACAGAAAATACCAGCGGGACCACTACCAACAATAGCCACGTCATAATCCAATAAGTACCGCTCCTTATGTCTCCCGGCTCGTGGCGGAGTCGTATATACTCTCTCTTAAGCCTTATGAATTTGATATAGACTTCCATAGTGTAGAAAGCCACTAGGAATACGGATATATTGAACAAAATACGAGGGCAAATGAAACCGAGTGTGAAAAAATGACAACATGTTCTCTTTGCGGCGAGGAGGATTTAGTCTTCACATGCCCATATTGCAACTCTGTATATTGCGCAGTTCATCGTTTGCCAGAGAGCCATGGGTGTCCAGGTATACATAAAGTACGAGAAGAAGCGCGCAGAAAAGTTACAGACTCCATGGATGAGAACATCATTCAGCCTACTCGAAAACAAAAGAAACGAAGGTCAAAACGGAGTCGTTTCTCTTCCACTGAAATTCGTGATCTTGCTATAGCTTCAGTGTTAGTCATACTTGTTGGGATTTCTGTCTTCGGAAATTCAATGGGCATTATCAGCGCCATCACTCAAATTGGAATCTATCTGGGTGCGGGTTTGTGGTGGTTGGTCGTTGGTACAATTGGGATATTTCTACTGTCATTCATGGCACATGAATTGGCACACAAGTTCGTGGCACAGAGTTACGGTCTGTGGTCAGAATTCAGAATGACCTCTTGGGGATATTATCTATCAGCAATGGCGATTCTCTTTTCAATACCAATATTTGGGACTGGAGTGGTATACACTAGTGGAACATCGAATGTCGAGCAGAGTGGAAAATCAAACTTGGCTGGACCTCTTACAAACTTTATTCTCGCTGCGGCTATGATATTAGTGGCTATTCTCTTGTACCTCATAGGTTCTTTGTATCCATTGGGTTATCTTCTTCGATATGGCGTTCAATTGAATGCATTCCTCGGATTGTTCAACATGATTCCAATACAGCCATTCGATGGAGCGACTGTTAGATATTGGAATAATCAAGTCTGGATGACAGTGACAGTAGGTTTGGTATTCATGCTCATTCTCGGTTATGTTCTATTCCCACTTCTGGGACTGTAGAATGTTGTCTGAATAATACCACGCTTCATAGCAGAACAATACACAGGTCTCTTGATCCAATCAGGAGGCCATACTCAGTGCTCACAATGCAAGGAAATAGTCCGGACATCACAGAATTATCGATCTCTGCTTGGTTCTATCGAAATCGCACTATCGCAGGTTTTGACAATCCTGCACGATCACTCTACGTTTCAGTTCGTGAACTATTAGAGAATAGTCTTGATGCGTGCGAGGAGGAACGAGTTCTTCCAGAGGTGAGCGTGCTGCTGAAACGAGCATATGAAGTGGAGGAACCTCAGGATGTGTTAGGTTCCAGCCCCGAAATATTCGAACTTGTAGTCAAGGACAATGGTAAAGGAATGTGTAAGCGAGATATTCCAGTCTTAATCGGGAAGATGCTAGCTGGTACAAAATTCACTCTCAGACAGAGCAGGGGCACTTTTGGTCTGGGGGGGAGTTTGGCTCTCCTTTATGGACAGGTGACTACACAAGATCCTATCGAAGTTGTCACGGGTCAGCAGGGTGAAGAATTTGGACACAGAATCATAATGCGCCTTGATATTGAAACAAACCAGCCAGAAATCCTCAGAGAGGAAACTGTGGATAAATCACTACATGAAAAAGGCACCATGATCTCGTACAAGCTCCAAGGAGATTGGATACGGAGTAAGAAGAGAATCATCGATTATTTTGCCAAGACAGCCATTATCGTTCCCTATGCATCATTATTGTTTGAAACACCAGAGGGTGATGTATTACGATATGAAGGTGTGATTGACAAGCTCCCTAGCTCCCCAAGAGCGATGAAGCCACACCCAAGGGGAGTTGATGTCGAGTTACTAAAGAAGATGATTTGTTCAACACGTGCAGTGAACATGAAGTCGGTCATGAAGAACTCCTTCCAACGTGTTGGGTCATCCATTGCAGAGAACTTCCTCACATATGCCGGAATGGAATCTGAGAGAATTCCTTCAACCTTGGACCAACACGAACTGGTTGCTCTAATGAATGCGCTTGCTGGTTATGACAAGTTCCTTCCCCCCTCTCCAAAGTCACTCTCGCCCGCGGGTATTGATGTCTTAGCTGCAGGAGTGAAACGATTGAAACCGGAGTTCTCCATATTCAAGCAGAGGGCTCCAAATGTACATGAGGGGCATCCATTCATAGTTGAAACAGGTGTAGCATTTGGTGGTGAACTTGAGGAGGGTATCAATATCTACAGATTCGCGAATCGCATCCCTCTTCTCTATGATGAACGGTCGGGTGTAACATATCGAGTTGTACGATCCCTGAATTTGAAGAACTACGGGTTTAAACAGGATGATCCCCTTGTATTTGTGATGCATATCTGCTCCACCAAGATACCCTACAAAACAGTGGGCAAGGAGTACATCGCGGATGTGGATATTGTCAGAAAGGAGATTGCGCTTGGATTTAAAGAGTGCTTGAGAGAGATAGGAAAAAGAGTCAGCAGAAGAAACAGAGTGCACAAGCAAAGGAGGAGAGAGAGCAGACTCGCAGAATATTACACCTTCATGGCAGAAACCCTCAGCTCAGTACTTGAAAGGAATGTGGTTTATACAGGTCTATTTGACCAGAGTTGGGGTGATAGTAAATGACTGATGCATACATGGACCCTCGAGCTGACAAAGTCCTGAGTCTGATTGAGAACGCACTGAATACAATTGCTGATACGATAGAAGAGGGGGAGTTTCCTGAAATTGGGTACTATGGCTCTTCTAAGAAAAATGTCGTCTATAACGAGATGGATGGGTACATTCCCACAGACGGAAAGGCATCGTTCATTGATGGGCGGAAGGTTGAGAGTGCAAAAACCATTGCAGGGATTGTCTATGGACTCTCTCAGTTCAAGGAGCATCTTGAACAGGGCTTATCAATGAGTCTCAGAGATTTCTACTATCTTCACAAGGTTAAACGCGTACAAGAATATATGAAGATCACAGATCAGACTGAAACTAATAGACTCATCAACCTCTGTGAGAGAATCATAAGGAGAAAGGGAACTTCGGTTTCTCGTGAGGAGTTCGGTGTTGTAAGCTCTCCAAAAGGGACTTTCTATGGCGATGTGACATTATCTGATCTCTCAGGAAAGAGATTGAATTGCAACGCAACAGGCGAATATGGGTGGTTCATCTCTTCGAGACCTTTTGATGTGGAAGTACATGATATCAATATCGACGCGGCTGTTTTCGTTGAGAAAGAAGCGATGGCAAGGAATCTTATTGAACTTGGTTTGCCAGAAAGCCTCAAGATTGGTGTAGGCTCTCTTTTTGGACAACCTGGTAGAAATATGCGGGGGTGGATTAGGCGACTTGCAGATAGGGAGGTGCCAATACTTGTGTTAGTAGACATGAGTCCGTGGTCTCTTAGGATCTTCTCTACGATTAAAAGCAACTCGATTGAGCTTGCGAACATACGAGGACTAGCAACCCCGCAAGCAAGATTGATAGGACTCACAACAGACGACTTTTGGGGGAAGGAGGGAATGCTTTTGGTAATTGAGCATTCTCTTGAGTCAATGACTAGGTCTGATGTGAAGTGTGCACAGCAGAACAGGAACATTCCTGCAATATGCCAAGATGATGCATTAAACAGACAGAATGAAACAATGTTAAAGAGGAAGAAGAAAGGAGAGCTTGAAGCTTTCAAATCATTTGGGTATCCCCTAGCTGAACTGAAGCAACTTTATACCAGATACCTTAAATCAAAGTCCAAAGAATACGATGTGAAACTGATATAAATCAGGTTGCTTTCAAACACTACGAGGAGTGTTTCTATGACCGACAGAGAGAAGATGCTTGAATTATTGGATGAGTTCAAGGACTCGATAGTGAAACTGATGGATGAAAGAGAAGGTTTCAATAGTGAAGCTGAGGAACTCAGAACAGCAAGAAGAGAGGTAGAGGAAAAAGCATGGGCTGCAGAGGAGCAGGTCAAGAAGTTAACAACCAAACTTGAGAAAGCTGAAACGGATCTAAAAGCAGCCAAGGAGGAAGTAACGAGTCTGAGAGCGAAAGCAAATGAAGCTGAAGCAGGTATGAGTGAAGCACAAGAAACTCTTCAAAGAGAACGCGATGAACTTCGAAGAGAGATGGACGAGATAACTGGGCAACTTACGAGAGTTTCTGAACTCTACCGAGAGGCATCCGCTGAGAAGGAAGCCATGGAGCAGAAGGTAGATGTCAGTGACCTTTTAGCCATCTACATCACGCTTATAGAAACAGTGTTCTATGGCAAACCTCATGCTCGTATTCTTTACACCCTCCACGATGTGAAGACAGCAATCACTAGGAAGAACATCACTTCAAGTACTGGCATTCAGCCTGCTGCAGTTCTCAAAGCAGTGCATGATTTGGCGGCTGCGGATTTAGTATCATATGATGAGAACTCCCAAGAGGTTGTGCTAACAAAGGACATACTTCGAAAATCCTAAAGAAAGCAGTGAAGAGAGAGAAATCTATTGTCCACTAAAATAAACATTGGATCAGCCTTGCAAAAACATGTGAGAAAATATACACTCAATGACAAGCTTAGATCAATTACATCTCTTCTTGGAGATGAAGCACAGGATGTGATTGATTGGGCATATACAGAGGCAAGGCGACGAATAAAGGAGAATCCAAAAGAGAAAGAAGCAGACTTGGGAAGGATTGTCTACGACCTCATAAGCAATGAGGCGGCAATCGTTCTTGTGAAACAAAATCATTCGAGGGGTAGGTTGACTACAAAAAGTGAGATCAAGGCGAAGACAGGACAGAAGGTAGAGATGCCGGTCCTATATCGCGAAGCTGGCTTGAGACATCCTCAGGAGGCTAGAAATCTTAGACACAATCTCTTTCACGAGGCGTTTCACACTCTCATTATGCATCTGTTTCCCGATGTCACAACGAGTGTTCCTTCGACTGGTGAAGGTCTAACTCCAGACCTTTTGGTTGAGCATATGGATCCAGATTGGCTGATATCAGTAGAATACAAGGGTTATCGGTCAATAACACTACTCAGTGAGTCCGAGCTATTGAAGGGAATGAGGTACCAAGCTGCGTATGGAACAGCATGGTTGGTCACTACTACAACTAAAAGCGTCAAAGATGTCTATCCAAAAACAGTCCATTCGAAAGAACTGATTGAGCAGGGTCTCTCTAGACTTAGAAGAATATACAGACATAGAGCTTATACCAATGAGCAGAGAGAGAATCGAGGTATAGCGAAGAAAGGCATCACACATCTTGAGAAGCAAAAGGACCTTGATATGAAGTGTAGGCTCTGGTCAGTAGAAGAACTTATAGAATCGATGAAGCAAGGAAAACCTGTAAAGGGACTCATCATAACAACTGGTTTTGAGTTCATTGATCTTCTAAAGAAGGAGGGCTTTGAGGAGGAGGCTGAGAGTGTTCTGAGAGTCATGAAGCTACCAACGGCATCGCTCCATAGTGACAAAGTGACCTCTGTTCGACTCATCGAATAATTGTCCCTTTGAAAGTATGAGTTTTGATAATGCTCCGAAGCTTTATCAAGGTCTTACGTGAATTCCAAAAAGACTCTGTTGGTAAAATGGGTCCTATCTCATTAAAAGGGGTTTATGACTTGGCAGACCAGAAGGTAATGAAACTGCAGCAAAGCATTAGTGATCTCCTAAAAGACCTCTCGAATACGTCACCAATTCTCGGTGCTGCAGTCTTTTCAATTGAAGGATTACCTTTTGTGAGTAGATTCCATGGAGGGACTGAGGAGGTATCAGTGGCGGCGATAGTGGCAGCTATTTATGCTGCAGGAGACCAAACTGTCAAAGAGTTAAGACAGGGTGAGCTGAAATCCATCATCATAGAAGGCGATCTTGGAACAACCTTGGTCATCTCTATATCAGGGGACTATCTTCTTACGGTGACAGCTCCTGAAAATGCGAAGATTGGCCTTATCTTCAACGATGCTAAGAAGACAGCAAGAGAGGCCAGAAGATTACTCCATCAGGTACTCTGATGTAAGATGACAATTTCTAGTGGCTACCCTTTCACCCACCACCCTTGTTATTCTAACAGTAGTTCATCACTTTGGCATAGGATTCATCTTCCTGTAGCACCAATCTGCAATGTGAAATGCGCATTCTGCTCGCACTCAACAGGGTCTTCTTGTCATACGTCAAAACCTGGATATTCATCAAAAATAATGAACCCTGAACAAGCCATTGTTAGAACAAGATTGGAAATTGAGAAGAATCCAAATCTCAAAATAGTGGCAATTTCAGGACCTGGAGAACCTCTAGCAAATCCTGAAACATTTGAAACACTCGAGATGATTCGAAGAGAGTATGAAGATATTGAAATCTGTATGAGTACCAATGGGACCTTGCTTAGAGATAATGTAGTCTGGTTGAAGAAACTAAAAGTCAAGACAATAACAGTTTCAATGAGTACTGTATACCCCACCACTGCAGTAAAGATCTATGAATGGGCGAGATTGGGAGATCATGTGTTCTATGATGAGGAAATGGGTTCAATGATTGTTAAATCGCAACTGGAGGGAATATCAAGAGCATCGAGTGAAGGAATATATGTCAAGGTCAACTCGATTCTTATTCCCGATATCAATATGCATGACATTATCCCTCTATCGAAAGCGATTTCAGAAGCAGGAGCTTCTTTGCAGAATATCGTACCTCTTGTCCCATATGACAAACTGGCTTCATTTAGACCGCCAACATCGATTGAACTGAATGGAATTAGAGAGATGGCTTCTGGCTTTATCAAGCAGTTCTATCGTTGCAAACAGTGCAGAAGTGATGTTGTTGGTATACCCGGGTCAGACCGGATTCTCTAACTAGTCCTTTTTTACAGTTAAACACCCAATGTCCACCAGTTTGTTTAACAGAAACAGGAGAACCCGTGAATCATAGGGTAGTGACTCAGCAACTTCCTTGATTTTCCTTGTACCATCAAATTTTTCGAGTATCTCCTCTATGTCCTCTCTTCTATACTGAAGGGTTCCAAGTTTTATCTTAGGACAATCAGCTCTTACCAGAATATCATCTTCGGCAAGCCGTGCCTTGAAATCTATCCATTGGTATCTATCAAGTATTGAAATAAGCGCCATTACCTTGTCATCACTGAAACCAATGAGGTCCATGATCTCAGCCACTGTTCGTTTGCCATTGATGAATGACTCGATTTGTTCAAGATCATGATCGACTGCACCCACCCTGAAGGGAATTCGAACACCACTCTTCTTTCGTATGGGTACAAGATCAAGGTCGACTGAAGAGAATGGGAATTCTCTTACAATATCTAACGCAAATTCTCTGAATCTCCGGATGTCACCCTCAAAGTGCTTCAACTTATCTCCGTGCTCACTTTCTACTTGCTCAAGGATACGGTTTAGTTTCTCACGATAGGGAGCCTCATCAGGAACTGGATCTACAACAAGAAGAACTAACACACTCTCTCCAACCTCGATGAGAATGTCATAGGCGGCTTTCCGTATGGTCCTGATTGGAGTCTTAGCGAAAATGATGACTGCTGTAACAAAGCCCGCAATCAAGTCGGGGTCTACAGTAAGTTCAGCATAAGGAATGTTCAGCACAGATTCTCCGCCCTCCATTCGTATGAGGGAGATGTACCGTACTTTTGAAACATCAAGAGCCATTCCTCAAACCTCCGTTTTCTTTGCTCCCTCAGAGGCAGTGTCAACATAACCAAGCACACCAGCGTCAATAAGACGACTTGCTACAGTTTTTACTGCCTCTATATTATAGGGGAGATTTTCACAGATTTCAGATAGAGTTCTTATCCCATCACACTGCTCTACAAGTCTGGTCAATTGTTCTCCATAAACGCCTAATAGGAACATTGGAGGGTCAAGAATTCTGGTCAATACTGAACTATCTTCAAGACGACGAGTTAATGTTATCCATTTGTATTTATCAAGCATTGACATGATTGCCATTATTTCTGAGTCCTCAAGATTGGACTGCTGCATGATTTCCTCAATTGTTCGTTTTCCATTGATGTATCCGAGAACCAACTGCAGTTTTTTGTCGGTTTCACCTACACTCCAAGGTATGGCTGCATGATGGTCAGGAGTTGCTTCTGATTTGCTAACAAGTCTTGGAATCATCTTGAGATCAAATGTCCGATAGGGATACACCTGGAGAATATTCAATGCATATTCTCTAAACGGACGAATATCACCCTTCCAAGAAATTAACAATGACTCATACATTGATTCAAACTGCTGAACAATCCTGATCAAATTACTTCTATAGGGTTCATCATCATCTACCTTGTCAACAATGAGGAGTCCGACTACATATTCGCCCTCCTCTATTACAACTACGTATCCTTCCTTGACAAATGTCTTCAGTTGCCTGTTCTCAAAGATGATGACTGCTAGAACGAAACTAGCGACTAGGTCAGGGTCAACTGACATAGCCCTGTAGGGTATTCCAATAATAGGTTCTCCCCCTTCTTTTCGAACAAGAGAGAGATAGCGGACTTCCGCCTTTTCCTGTGTCGTTTCGTTCACAAGTTATCGACTACCTGATACCCTAAATAAGCTTGTTAGAAGAAATCCATTAGGCCACTCTGTGATACCATGGTAATATTACCATCACTTTCCAAGCTATAACCAATGACCTGTTTCAGGTCAGTCACTGTATATGCTTTCCCAATGCTTGTTAGAAGAAGACTCCCTTTCATTCCAACCACATCTCCAACAAGAACACGTTGATCAATGGAGTCAGACCTCTTCCTCCAAGGAGTTGGTTTGGTTTCAAGAATCGGAAGTGTGTAGTATTTGGATAAATCTTCAAGTTCTATTCGAGTTCCCAGCTCGATGGATTCGATTCCCACAATAAAATCATCGACAATCGATTGCGCGACATCTTTGTCTAAGGTCGTTTCCAAACCCTTAATCTTTCTCTCGCCTCGAACGACTTTGGTGACATTGGAGTGCTTCCCAAGACGGTCTTCTATTCGTCTCGCTTTTCTTCCTCCTGTGATTGTTTGGATTATTCCTCCAAAATCTGCTCCTTGTTCAATCCATCTCAAACGTGTTCTTTTAATGGAGGACACCCCGACCTTCAATGTTGAATCGCTGAACACGACCAGGTATAGGGCATAGTCTGTCACATCACATTGAATCTTCCGCGCCTCTGATGCCAAACACACACGTCCATCGCAACGAATGCAAGGGTCATAGAAGTCCACCGCTGAACAGGGACCACAGCGGGCTCCTTGACGAAGCACGACTGCTTCCTCAGGGCACTTCACATACTTCCCAGTCGCATCAAAATTGCCTACGCAGCGTTTCGGTCCTCTAAACGACCAATTAATGTGACTGCCTGGAGAGAGTCGGAGAAAGTCCAAGGTGTCAACTCCATCTCTCCATATTTGCAGACCAGATTCATACTTTTCATTATCAGTAGATTTCCAAGCAACATCCACTATCTGCACTATAGGCACCTCAGAAACGTTTGAATTGACCCTTTCCTTGAATCATCCACTCAACCCCAGCGATATTCAAATCAGCATCACATTTTGGACAATGACCATCCTTGTTCAGGTTATTGCGATTGAGATATACAGAGAATCGCTCTACTGCCTTGAATCCACACTCTGGGCAATATGTGTTCTCATAGTCATGACCTGCGATGTTGCCCGAGTAGACAAAAACCAAACCAGCCTTCTTTGCAGTTTCAATATGCTTCTCAAGAGTAGTTGCAGGAGTTCTTGGAAGATGTGTCATCTTATAGGTGGGAGCAAATGCAATCAGATGAAATGGTGTTCGTTCTCCCAAATTTTCTACAATCCAGTTTGCTAGTATTTGTGAGTCCTCAATCGAGTCACCAACCTCAGGTATTATCAGGTTGGTGATTTCAATGAAAATTCCCCTCTCCTTCATGGCTACCATCGCATCGAAAATCGGTTCGACCTTTGGGACTGACATGAGGTCTCTATAGAATTTCTTGTTTGCACTCCCCTTGAAGTTCACCGAAGCTGCATCAAGATATGGCGCAATGTAGTCTATAGCTTCTTGAGTCATGTAGCCATTCGTGACGAATGTGTTGAACATGCCTTGACCATGTGCTATCCTTGCTGTATCGTGCGCAAGCTCCATGAAGACCGTTGGTTCTGTATAGGTGTAGGTAAGACCCCCACATTCATATCTCTTGGCCAATCGTACTATCTCTTCAGGTTGAAGCTTTTGTCCAACAGGAGTTTCTCTATGGGCAGAGTGATAGTTTAAGCAGAATTGACACCGGAAATTGCAAGATGAGGTGCTAATAGAAAATGCACTACTACCAGGAGCAAAATGAAAGAGGGGCTTCTTTTCAATTGGATCAGGTGCCATCCCATCGATAAGCCCGTAGACCAGAGAGTATAGCTTTCCATCCTTTGCAGTTCTTACACGACAGAAACCTGTTTCTCCATCATGAATCACACATCGTCTAGCGCAAAGGTCGCAACGAATCCCGCTCTTTAGGTTAGAATAAAGTGCAGCTTCTCTCATCTCAAGTTTCAATCTTGGTGCGCTCTTATGCCTCTTACGGTATATATGCACATGTTGTAGTCATTATTAAAAGGATTAATTCCAAACAAAAAAATGGTTAGGTAGATGCCAGCACCAAAGGAGCTAGAACGGTTAGGCAACTTGTTCCAGCTAGCATCAGAACGCAATAGACCATTTCTTGATAGATGCTCCGAAGCAAAGTATCTTGCAATCAGTGATTTCGATAGTGCAATGAATGTGGCTATTAAACTCGCAAGACAGGCATTCAGCGATTTTAATCTCAACCCAAGAGCAGGCGATGATTGCAAGACATGTCTAGAAAGAGTAAAAGGCAGAATAGAGACAGGTCAGCTCGATAACGATTTCATACATGCACTTGAGGACTTCAGGTACCAATACCTTGAGAAGGTACTTAGACCAGCTGTGCAAGAATACCTTAGAAGTGAGGAATTGAAGTCCAAGGAAATCGATAGATTATATTACAATTCCTTGAGGATTAAGGAACTTCTTGGAGTGGTCCAATTCCTGAAAAAGGTGGAACCAGTCGAATTCTGATTTGATTATTCTCTCTTGTAGTCACGATGGACAAGGGTTTGTCCATCAACGACCCATGCAATACCTAGGGTCTGGAACTCCTCAGCCCATTTCATCACTATCGCAGGTGCCACACCAAGAGAACGTGCAATCTCACGAATGGACATCTCTCCATGTTCTTCCACCATCAAAAATGCCTTTGTCTTCTCTGTACTATCCATGAGATCTAGATAACCTTCAAGAGTTTCCTGAGTATGTTCAAGTTTAGCCTTGGTTTCATTGAGGTCACTCGTGGCTCTCTCAAGATTCGCTTTGTTACGCTCATATTCTGTTTTGAGACGCTCAAGCTCGCGTGCTTTGTCGCCAGACTCAAAGGATCTTAATCGAGCTCTAATCTCCTCCATCTCAGTCAAACGATCTGCAGTTTTGGCTTTTTCATCTTCGAGCTGCCTAATTTTCGTTCTTAATTCACCCATTTCTAGGTCTTTCTTGGCTATACTGTCCGACATCCCTCTGCCCTTTTCTTCTGCATTGGTAGCTCTTGATTCGAGTTCCGCCACCTTTTCTTCGAGAAGATCTCGTGATGCCTCCAATGTCTTGACATTGGACCTTAGCTCTGATAGCACCTCAACATCAGTCTGAGGTTTGGCTTTCAATTTCGCCAACTCCTCCTCAATTTCTTCATTGATGATCTTTAGACTCGCATTATCTTTTCGTAGAGTCTGGATTTCCGATTCTCTGGTTTCGACCTTGTTTTGAGAGATGCTTAGTTCTTGTGTGAGTTCATCAATTCTTCTCTCAAGTAGTTTCATTTTTTCAGCTATGTCCTTTGGGACTTCAACTCTTGGCTTCATACCAAGCTCTGCTGAAAGAAACTCAACCTCTGTAGTTGACCGCTGTGTAAAGTCATCGATATTTGCTTTCAGAGTTGCGAATTCTTCAAAGGTAATTTTCATTGCTTCTTTGAGACTCTCGGTCAAATCTCGAACCTTTTCAAGGATAGGAGTTGACATGCCCGATGTCAGTGACTCCTCGACTCTCTGGAATTCTCCATCGACAATTGGTTTGACATCATTATCGATATAGGTGACTTGTAGATTTGTTTTCGCCGCCCTTTTACTTCTGGTAATAATGTCGCCTCTCATACTTACTAAATTACCCTTCAGACCAACGAGGAATGACAACACAACAGGCACTAAATCCCTCTCGATCCGATCAATTGATCCATCAACAGTCATTATGTTACGTTCTAGAAGACCAATACTGTCCTGAAGTTTCTCAATACTCTTATCTATCTCCATCCTTCGACGAACCTGATCCGCAGATTCTACTCTCATGACATCACTAGTCATTCTCCCAGACTCAATGAGTTCTTGTCTCATTTCATCGTCAACTCCGAGCTCAGTCAAAAGCTCATCCACAACACCCTTCTCAGATGAAGTTTTTTCCTCAGGATCCTTCGCCATTCGAAAACCTCACATTCCTCAATGCCCTAAAGGACAGATGCATAGGTAGCCAGATAATACATAAATCTATTCGAGTTAAGCCCAATCCATCTATGGAGCCAGTGAATCCATTATGCGCCTTAGGATTGAGATGCAAGCCAATGTTCACAATCGTGGTTCTTCAAAACTGACACGAGGAATTATGGTCTGGCATCTCTTTACAGACATTGAGAACCAATTTGTGGAGATGATTGATGTCTTCCCCCCAGCTAGGGTCATAGAAAAGGCTGAGAAGAACATGGTCGCCATTGTCAAGGTTCCCGAGCTCAATCCAGGAGAGAGTTTCTCTCCAACAGTTGTTCTTAGAATTGATACTACCACTAGAGACTGGCTGATGGAACCACAGGAAACGAGTGAGGAACGAATTGAACGGAATCGTGGTATCTATTGTTCAATGCAGAAGTATTGGGAATATGACAATCCTTTGATTCAGGAGCTCGCTCAGGAAGCTGCAGAGAGAACAGGGGATGATGAGTCATACGCAAGACTTGTCTTTCAGATGGTTCGTGAGAGAATGAAGCTCAAAACGCATCTTGATGAACGAATAGGAGCTGCTCGTGCTGTACAGGAAAAAGAAGGCGATTGCGATGAACATGCAGACCTCTTTGTTGCTCTATTGAGAGCTGTAAGAATTCCAGCAAGAAGAATAGTGGGTCATTATTACCGTGGCACCCAGGAACCGGAACCGCATGCATGGTGCGAGATATTCTTGGAGAGAAATGGATGGATTCCAGTGGACCCAGCACTTGGGAATTTCGGCATCATGGCGGAACAGTATTTTTCTCGGATTCGTGAGGGCCTTGTTTCGGAACGGCCCACAATTCACCTGAAGTGGAGTGGAATTGCCTCAGAAGCCCCTGTTGTTGAGGAAGAAGTAAAGATGACTATCCTAAGGAATGGTCAAGCCTAAAGACCTGAAATCCTGCCCATTGTTTCTAGTTGAACAAACATCTCTGCTCCAAAATACCAGCATGAATGCGTATCGAAGATACAGCATCTTATCTTTGGTAGAAGAGGTGCTTCAAATGCGGATCGAAGTGTACCAGCCAGGTGGTGTGTTAGCATTTCACCATATGCGGACACTTGGGGAATTGAATCCATAAATCGATTCTTTGTCTGGTCCATTGGACCAGGTTTGTAATCACACACATGGATAATCCCATCAGTAAAACGGATCAGGTCAATATGACCTGTGAGCTTGTATCGCTCAGACCAAACAGGAACCTCGATTGCAATGGTGAAGGGATCGTTCAAGATAAACTCCTTCAGGATACTATGGTCTGCACAGTATGTAATGTCACTTCGTGAACGATGATATTCTCTTAGAAGACATACTAGATCATCATCGATGTTGGTTGTGAGAGCTCCAGTTCGTTTGAGCTTCTTTCGTAGACCAATCTTCTCGGGTTTCGTCATGTCTGAAAACCGCAATCTTGATGCTCGAGTGTAGAAAGGATCGATGAAGGGATTAGCAGGAACATTGCCACTAAGAATCGAGTTTAGATGTGCCCAAAGTGATGCCAAATCCCCCTGTTCGTGACCAAGTTGTTTGTGATGTGCAGTATTCCATTGGAAACCATATGCAACCTTTCCGTGTTGAAATTCTCGTCTAAGGATGTCATCTGAAGCTGGAACCATGTCCCTCGATTTCAGCGTCTGTGTTCAATCTTTTTAATGCATCGAATAGAAAGACCTACCAATCAGTGTTGAACACCAATCTTTTTAGTCTCACAGCATCTCGTGATGTGTGGTGTTTCGATATGACCTATGCGTTCATTGTATTCTATCGATTTCAATTGATGACTCCAGAACAGGCAGGAGAGGCAAAGGAGTTCTGGGAGGAGTTTGGAAAGGGCAGTTGGCCGCAACACCTTAAAATCATTGGCGATTACAAATACGCATGGGGTTCTGACTGGAGTGGATTCCTCCTATTAGAAACAGATGACCCTCAGACGTTCTTTGAGTTTTGGCCACTGTTCAGAGACAAGACTCGGTGGTATATTGAGAACACACGTACGATTATTGCAGTGAAAAGAGAAGCAAGGGACTGGATGTAAAGATAAAAGGTTCTAGGAGAGGGTTGAGCCTGAAGGCTCAGTCAATGTTTGGAAATCGAGCTAAATTCCTTTCTACGGTGGTGCTGCATCTTCCATTAGTTTAACAATCCATCGCACATTTCTTTCGCTCAGTTCATCGCTAGTCCATATCATAATGGATCCAGTTGCTCCATTCACAGATGTCTTGAGAGTGGTTTTTGGACTTGGATACTCAAATGAACCCCTAAATCTAGCAATCTCTCCCTTGTATCGACGAGTATACATACCAACCTCTTCCTCACTCTGAAGACCACCACCTTTGAACTCGGCTTGGGTTAGGTTTCCCTTCTCAACACCAGTAACAAGAACGGCATCAACATCAGTTGCCATATTATAGAGGGCTTTCGCACCTCCATTCAGATTGAGTGGGTCAATAGTTGCTCCGGATTGTTCAATCAAGAGTCTTCTGATTCTACTGGCGATTCTTTCTGAACCCCTTACCTCCATAGTCTTTCGGTCGAACTTTACAAGCACGGATCCGTTATCAACGGAATAGTATGGTTTTGTGGAGTATCCCTCTGTCCCATAGGACCGAACTAGTACCCGAAAATCAGCCATGAAGTCAGCTGTCACGGTCTTCCCTTCAACACTTACATTGCTGAATCCAGCTCCCAACTTCTTTTCCTTCCCTGTAGTAGGAGCATAGGAGACCGCCTTCAGTTTTGTCGCAAGCTGATTTGGAGTAAGGTCCAAGTTGTTCAGCCTAAACAGTCTAATAGATAGACCTAAACCACGCACCGGAATAGGCTTAGCTTTCGGTTTCTTTGGCTTTTGGCTCAAGTTTTCTCAACTCATTGCGGAATTTATTGAGATGGTGTATCAACCGACCTCAACTTCCATTGGAGGATAGACATCACTCTCATATAAAATGTAGGTCAAATCTAGAAAATAGCAGAATATGACGGACGTAAGACCAAAATACATACCTTGGTAAGAGGTAGGAGGGAGTCGTATTGATACAAAATCTAGCAAGTCGTTCTTTGGCGCCAATTGGAAAGACCATTGGAAAAAAACTAGGAGTGAATTCGAGAGTAGAGTCTGAAAGAATTTTCTAAGATAATCGCTTGAAGTTCATCCTCATCTCTTTGCAATATCTTCGCAATCTCTTGAAATACTATTGGAAGATTCAACGGGGAATTCCGCGACCCCCGGTCAGGAGCAAGGACAGGACTATCAGTTTCAACTAAGAGTCTCTCAATATTTACAGCTTTCACAAGTTTTCTTTTTTGTGGCGACCTAACAACCGAGGCGGGTATAGAGAAGTAGTAATCCAACTCATTGGACGCCATCCTAGCAAGACTCGATCTACCATCGAATGCATGCATATGTACAAGAGATGCATTCTCTTCTTCAAGAACATGCAGGGCTGCTCGTCCTGCAGATCGTGAATGAACCTGGATGGGGAGATTCAACTCCTTAGACAAACCTATCATATCAACAAACGCAGTTTTTTGAAGCTCTCTCTCTTTATGATCTCTTATTCTGTAATGATCTAGACCAACTTCTCCTATTGCCACCAACTCGTCAGAATGTTCGCGAATCCATTTTATCGCAGAATTTGACTCAACCCATTTTTCAGGATTGAGGCCGGAAGATGCAAAAACTGAGTCATATTTCCTTGAAATCTCTAAATTGGTATCCCATTCATCCTTTTCAATAGATGAGCTAATGATCGCGATTCCTAGTTTGAATGATTTCTCGATAATCTCTACAAGGTCCATTTCAAATTCTACACTTGCCAAATGGCAATGCGTATCTATTAACCGAATAACATTTAGCTTTTTAGTTTCCATTATGTCTTCAAATGAAGATAGATTCAAATCAATGTTATCTAGGTACGAGTTTTGAGATACTATGAAATCGCTTGTCAACAAATTAGCAGGATTTTTCGGTCTTAAGATAACTAGAATTTCAAAGTTGAAACCATCTCTTTCCGGTTATGAATCCTTCAATCCTGACAGTCTGCGAAGAAAGAGGTTCTACAATATCGGGAGTGGAATATTTTATCATCCGTACTGGACAAATATTGACTATGCCACAGAATACTATAGCGTTGATCAAAAAAAACCTTTCATCAATTACGATTTGACAAAACTAGAATCTTTCCCAATTGAGAGCTCTACTGCAGAGATTGTTTATTCCTCCCATACTATCGAACATGTCAATGACGAAGCAGTTCGAAATATGTTGATGGAGTCTCATCGAATTTTGAAGACTGGTGGTTGTATTAGACTGACTGCCCCTGATATGACTCTCGATTACAGAGCATATATGAATAAAGACCTCCATTTTTGGTATTGGCGGGACAACTACAGCAGACCTGGGAAATGGGAACACATATACAAAATGCCACTCTCAAAGGCATCAATAGAGCAATTATTCCTACTCCATTTTGCGGGTCAGCTCAGTATACTTTCTATTGATGATAGTCCGGAAAAAAAGTATAGCGATGCAGAGATTTCAGAAATTTTCTCAACTCATTCTATGAATGAAGCAATGGCATATTTCACAAGACAATGCAAGTTCAACCCAGAATATCCAGGTAATCACATGAACTATTGGACACCAACTAAACTGATTGCTTTTCTGAAGGAAGCAGGATTTTCTGAAATTTATCAATCTGGATATGGACAGAGCCAATTTGCACCGCTTCGTGACACAGACTATTTTGACAGCACACATCCTAAGATATCACTCTATGTTGAAGCAATCAAATCTTGAATAAAATCCAGTTTCCCGAGCTCTCAACTTCCTCCCATTCTGAATACCAGTCTCTATTTTTCTTCTCAACAACTGCCAATTTTGGTTTTTCCTCCAGAACACGTTTGTCAAAATGCTCCTTGCTCCAAACATTATGATAGATTTGAACAACTCTATAGTTAGTGTAGAATGAAACAGCTCGGACAACCTCCTTCGGGGCAAACATTGTCCACTCACCATCGACTACCAAAGAATGTTTCAATAGCTCAACAAGGTCTTCCTCAATGTGCTCAAAGCGTAGTTGGAAATAAAGTGATTGAACTATTGATCCAACAATAATCATTAATGTTACAATAACAAAGACATGATTTGTGTATGCTAATAATGTCGTAAGGAATGCAAATGGAGCAGCAGCCAATGAGAGATGCTTATACGACTCTCCAGCAATCCAGAAAATTAAAAGCGCAAAACAGACAGATGACCAAATTATCATTACTGATTCAAACTTGACATTTATTGAAACAAGTGTAGAGACTTCAAACCATCCTATAGCAATAGGAGTAGGGATAAATGATTGAGCAATGAACAAAACAAGATATAGAACATATCCAAAAAACGTTGGAGTGAAGATGATTCCGACCAATCTCTCGTTTGGATATCCCTTTTGATGGAGATATTTTGCCACGGTATTGATATGAGCTCGGAGAATACTGATGTACTCTCCTTTAGACCCAAGAATAGCCAAAATGAATCCAACAATGAATATGAGTGAAAATTCGAGATTCATAATTGAGAGCCCGATGAAAACTACGAATAATGTCTGTGAGGAGAGTCGGTGTGCCAAGAGAGTCATCGAAATGGGCACAGTAGCAATCCAATTCCAAGGGAATGGAAATGTGGCAAAAAGGACGGAAGTACTGGCAAGTAATAGCCCAAATGATCTAGCTGAGAGAGTTGATCCTTGTCTAACAATAAAGGGAGTTATCAAGAACAGAAGGATTGTGAGAAGTGCAATCTCAACGATATATTGACTCCTTATTACTAGATAGATGGTGGATGCAGTGACAATATCGAGTATGATGGAAATCCGGTTGGTTGTTCGTCCATCGACAAATTCACCTATTCTCACAAACAACCTCAACATTTGATCAAACAGCTTTGGATAGAGAACTTCGTCAGATATGTAATCGGGATTCTTAATCTTGTTGAGGAAAAAGAAAGTGTCAGGTGTTCCAGGGAAGTAAAATCTAACATGGGGAATTACTCGAAGAATCAAGCCAACTAGAAGAATGGAGCATATAAAGAAAATCTCAACAGGTAATTCCATGAATCTTTCTCCGTGTTATGTCAATTGACAGAATAGGCATATTGATTAATCCCACAATAGGGATTGCTCAACTAAAAGAGTTATTCTCATCTTGTAAAAGAGGATTTTGTACAGTTATTAGATTATCACTACTTTCTTTGTAGATATGTTAAGAGAGTATAAATACAGAATTTGTAGCCGGTGAACTTAATGACTGCTGAAATGCCAATAAACGGACAGGTAGACGTAAGAAAAAAGATGCTACGAGGTGGCGTCTACATGTCTTTGAGTCCTATTGCCTCTCTTATTCTAGGACTCGTTGTATCTTGGCAAATCCAGCTCTTCATATCTACAGAGCAGTATGGTCTTTTTGAATGGTACAATGTACTCAGCTCCTTCTTCATTACATTGATTCCCTTCAGACTACCAAGTGCTTTTGGTCGCTACATTGCGTATTCGAGTAGCAACGATGAGGTTTCTATTCAAAGTCTAGTAAAAACATCAACGGTATTGACATTGATTTTGGTCCCGGTAAGTGGCGTTGTTGCCTTTTTTATAACGCCATTTGTATTGACATCATTGGGACGCGGAACGGAATATTTGATAGTAGATGGTTTAATTTTCACATTAGGAGTAATGAGCATAAACCTCTCAGCTTTCGCAATAAGTGTAGCATCTGGATATCGGGAGTTTCAAAGTCGTGGTATTGCTGAGCTTATCGCAAATGTGGCAAGTCAAGTTGTTGTAATTGTATTGATACCATTGGGTTGGGGAATTCGGGCACTATTTGTAAAATCAATTGTCCTTGGACTAATTACAGCTTTGTTTCTATATTTCACTGTTAGAAATATCTGGTCATTGAAAGGATCAATGTATCCTCTGGGACCACTCATGAAATACGCATATCCAGCGATTATTTCATTTCTCTTTGCATATCTACTAAATGAGGTTTTAATTAGAGCCATTTTCCAACATTATGTTAGTCTAGGATTTAGTAGTGAACTAGGTCTCTATGGCTTTGCTGTAAGGATGGTCACATTCGTTAATGCATTTAGTCTGGGATATTACGGGATTTTAGGTTCTTACTATACTGAAGCATTGGGAAGAAGTACAAAAGATCTCAATGATGTTTTTCAATGGACAGTGAGGATGTCATTCTTTATCTTTACGCCCATGATTGTTGTATGTTTGGCAATGGCCCCATCTGCGTTCCTCATTGTTTTTCCGCGTTACTATTGGGCTTATCAGTACTTTGCAATTTTGATACTTCAATTGTTCTTCTTCTTATTTCTCAGACCATTGCAATCAGTTCTCTCTGCCGCGGCAAAAACACAGCATATTCTTGCGAGTACAATCTTGAGTTCAATAGCTAGTGGATTTCTAATGTACATCATGGTTGATTATGGTCTGCTATTTGTCGTTTTAGGCTATATTTCAAACGGGTTCTTTGCAGCGATTTTTTCAGCCATCTTTGTCAAGAGAATCGTACCGGAAGTAAACCTAAGAGTTACGAAAATTATGCCTATCAGTATAATCGCATTTTCTGCGTTATTACCTGCTGCAGGTGTGCATTTTTTGAGAATAAATCCGCTTCTTGAGTTAATGACTAACTTGGCAATCTTCATTACAATATACATAGGGACTACTCGATTACTCAGTTTGGTAACAATTTCCGAAATTAGGAAAGCCACGGTCTTTTTGCCGGCTAAACTTGTGGAACCTATTACGAAGTTTCTGATTTTACTTTTCATAAGGAGAGGTGTTGTTGAACAAGACACAATAAATAATCAGAACTAGTACTGGCGTAAAGAAGGCTTTATAGCACATATTCTTCAACTCATTCAGTAGTGAAATATTAGGTCAAGGAGCAACCCGGAAAAATGCCACGGAAGATAGTTACTATTGGCAACAAGATAGTTGGTGAAGACCATCCGACCTTCATAGTCGGAGAGATAGGTATCAATCACAACGGAGATCTTGATAATGCTAAGAGATTGATAGATGTAGGAATTTTCGCAGGGTGTGATGCAGTCAAGTTCCAGAAAAGGAATCCAGATCTTGCAGTGCCCGAGGATCAAAAACAAAAATTAAGACAAACACCATGGGGCGAAATACCCTATATTGAATACAAGAAGAAGATTGAGTTTGAAGAGGAAGAGTACAGGGTTATTGATGAATACGCAAAAATGCAAGGTATCTTGTGGTTCGCTTCGGCCTGGGATGAAGATTCAGTGGACTTTCTTGAAAGATTCCATATCCCTTGCTATAAAGTGGCTTCCGCATCCCTTACGGATCACAAATTAATACGCAAGGTGAGAGAACTAGGTAAACCTATGATATTATCTACTGGCATGTCAACTATGAAACAGATTGACGAGGCTATTGATGTCTTGGGTGGAACTGATGATATAGTAATTCTTCATTGCAACAGCAGCTATCCTGCAAAAAATGACGAATTGAATCTTAAGGCAATTGAAACGCTGCGTGAGCGTTACGATTGTCCAATTGGCTACTCAGGGCATGAAACAGGGTTACAGACAACCATAGCAGCTGTCGCATTAGGAGCAAATATGGTGGAGAGGCACATAACCTTGGATAGAGCAATGTGGGGAACCGATCAGGCTGCCTCAGTGGAACCTTTTGGTCTGTTGCGACTTGTGAGAGATATTAGAGTGTTAGAGGCTGCGTTAGGTGATGGAGAAATCCGTGTCTATGATAGTGAAATGCCAGTTATGCAGAAACTAAGAACACGAGACGACACAAAGACCAAATTATTCGAATCGAAGCAAGACCTATGAGGAACTCTGTTTATTTTTACTATGACAGAAAATAGGGCATTGTGATGGTCCGATGATTAATGGAAAAAAAGTAGAAGCCTTGGTCCCGCTACGTGGTGGATCAAAATCCATCGCTCGGAAAAATATCAAGCTCATTGCAGGCAAACCATTGTGTGAATGGGTTCTAAGTGCATTACTGGATGTTGAAGGCATAGACGGAGTGAGTGTTTCAACAGAAGATGAGGAGATAGCTCAGATAGCTCAGGCAATTGATCCACATATTCATATAATCAACCGACCTAAAGAGCTCGCAACAGATGAAGCTTCAACAGAGAGTGTGATGCTTCACTTTGCTGAGCAGGTTGATTTTGATATTCTAATAACAGCCCAGGCCACTTCACCCTTGACAACAAGTCAGGATATCAAACAAGGATTAGACACCTTCTTTGCAGGAGGTTTTGATTCACTTCTAACAGGAGTCAGAGAGAAAAGATTCTATTGGACTAAAAATGACAGAGAAACCGCTCCAGTGAATTATAACTATAAGAAGAGACCTCGAAGGCAGGACTTTGATGGCTGGATAATGGAAAACGGTGCGTTCTATATAACCTCCAGATCTATCTTGTTGAAGGAGAAATGTAGGTTAGGTGGAAAAATTGGCTTATTAGAAATGTCATCAAATACAGGTATTGAAATTGACGACCCTGGAGAATGGAAAGTTGTAGAAACTCTGTTAATAGAACAGAAGAAAGGTACACTATTTCGAGATATTGGAGAAATCAAATTACTAATTGTTGATGTCGATGGAACGCTGACTGATGCGGGTATGTATTATTCAAGTGACGGTGAGAGCTTGAAGAAATTCAATACGCGCGATGCGAAAGGATTGGAGCTGATTCAGAAAGAAGGCATGATGGTTTCCCTTATGACCTCAGAGGATTCAGAAATCGTTAAAGCTAGGGCTAGGAAGCTAAAGATAAAGCACACATATACTGGGGTCAAGGACAAAATGGCAATGCTAGAAAAACTATGCAAAGAACTGAATATACAGATGTCCGAGATAGCTTACATAGGTGACGACCTTAATGACCGAACCTGCATTGAGAGTGTGGGGTTGGGTGCTTGTCCAGCAGATGCATCAAAAGAAGTGAAGAAAATTGCCAAGTATATTTGCAAAGGGGAAGGCGGAAAAGGTGCTGTTAGGGAATTTTGTGAGATTTTATTGAATGGAAAAAAGACTAATCCCTAAATTGGAACGTGTGCGAGATGCTGAGTTTCGGTGAAATCTTTCAAAGAATCATAGAGATGGAGGAAGAACTTAATCTCTTTGAAAGAACGATTGATGGGGCTCGATTCTGGGATTATGTTCGCCAACCCCTTTTTGTGACCATCAATGATCTCCTAGCGGGACGAAAGAACGCTCTAGGTAAAGGACCAACCGTCAGAGAAAGAATGAAGTTTTTGATTGTTTCTTTCGTGAGGCTTTGGAAGAACCCGATATTTGCTCGAAAAAAAGAGATATTGTTCATTTCCAGTCCCCGCAGGGTCTTGAGAAAAGATGGTTATTGGTGGGACATCATCACTGACTACATTATGGAGGATCTTGACCTAAGTTACACATCTATAGAACATAATCTCTATCTTAGACATCAAAATCCACCAAAAACATCTAATCTATGGTACTTTGACTTTGAAAACTCACTTATCTATATAGCAGAAAAACTAAGGCTGTTTCAAGTATCATTGAATGATGATGAAAGAGCTCTGTTAAGACACATTCGAAAATGGGTTTTCAAGTCATTTGGACTTGATATTGATGTCAAGAAGCTTGTATTGAGGCATCTTGGTTACAGGAAAATTAGGATTCCATATTTTCGTTTCGTCCTGAATCGGATTAGACCTAAAGCGATTGTGTTAGTAACAAGCTATGGCAAGGAAGACCTCATAGAGTCTGCAAAATCCCTAGGCATACCAGTAATCGAGCTGCAACATGGAGTCATCCATCGATATCATACAGGATATTCTTTCCCTGGGAAAAAACATCGAAAGACAACATTCCCTGATTGGTTGTTTACCTTTGGCGACTACTGGTCGAAAAGCGTTGAATATACAATTGATGAAAACCATGTAGTAAGCACTGGTTTTCCGTACATAGATGATGAGAAGAGAACTTTCTCAAATGTGAAAAGGAAGAAACAGATTCTTGTGCTCTCTCAGTGGACAATCGGTACGGATCTCTCTAAGTTCACAGCAGAACTATCAAAGGTTGAGAACCTCAATTACAATATCGTCTATAAACTACATCCATTGGAGTATCAAGGGTGGGAAGAAAAATATCCGTGGCTAGTTGATGCGGATGTGGAAGTGATTCATGATTCAAAGAAATCACTTTACAGGTTATTCGCTGAATCAGAAATTCAAATTGGGGTGTATTCCACTACGATCTTTGAGGGCTTGGCATTTGGTCTGAAGACCTATATTTTGGATATGCATGGAGCGGAATATACTGAGCAATTGATTGAGGAAGGAGTAGCTCTCAAAGTTACTTCTGTTGATGATTTGGTTAAACAAATTAGAAGCGATAGGAAACTCGAAAAGTTTGATTCAGAGAGGTTCTTTCGGACTGGGGCTAGAAGCAGAATTACGAGTTTATTGTTGGATATAATGTCAGACAAAAAGAATGAGCGATTCGAATCCAAAAGATGATAAATGAAAGAAGTCGCTCGATGACTCCAGAAGCTTGAACTGGATGGTTATCTTAAGTGGTCAGTCAAGAAGAAGAAAAGAATGAAGACAAATTGAGAGTCTTGATTCTATGGAACACTGGTGGTTCTCTTGCGGAAGTCTGTGACTGGCTAAATAAGAATGGACATGAATCAGTCATTATAATGAGATCCGAGTACGATAAGTATGGACACACTTCAAGAGTTTCAGGATCAGTGATGGTGGATTCAGCGAGGGACTTCTACAGTACCTGTATCAAATATCTCAAGGAATGGAATCCAACACACATCCATGTTTCGACTATAATCAGAGCTCTTGTATTAGCACGACAATATCAAAGACGAACACCAATTGTGTTCGAATATCATGGAGGAGAAATTCGTTCTAGGAAGAAACCACATCCTGAAGTTTCTCTCGCGGACATTGTAGCTGTATCAACCAATGATCTATTGAAGTATGGAGACATTTGGCTTGATAGACCGATACCTTCATGGTTTGAATACAAGGGTGGTCGAGTTCAGGGAACAGCCCTAATGACCTATCATCCGAATTATCACAAAGACCAACGCGAGATGGCGAAGAAGTGGTGTGAAGAACGAGGAGTCGATCTTACGATTATTGATAGAAGTGTTGATGCACCAATACCCTATGAAGAGATGCCCGAGTTCCTTTCAAAGTATGAGTACTATCTAGAATTCAAGGGATTCCCGGAGCTCTCCCTAAGCAAGAATGCAATAGAGGCTATAGCTTGCGGTTGCAAGGTCGTCGCTGATGCTTATCCGAATGAGATTATTGATAACTACAAAGTTGTGACCTCTAAGGATTATTATGAGTTATACAAGTCAATGCAGAAACCAAGATTTACATTGAGGCGAGCTCTTAGACTTCTCATATCTTATCCCAAATGGTTAGTGGGTCGTCTTGGAGTCAAACCTTTGAAAGAAGGAGAAAAATATGCAGATGGTTTCTGAATAAGATGTCATTCTCGTGTAGAGGTTCTGACAACTTTACCAGATCCATCCTCGTCTTCAAGAGTAGCATTGCCTTTCCTATCAAAATTCAATGATGTCTGGTACACATTCTTCAACGGTTCAGTTCGTGTTTCAAGCTTTGGTAGTGGATATTTCCCATCACTCATGTCTGGTTTTTCAAACTGAAGATTTCCACCTTGCCAGAGTTTTACAAGGGTTTCAATGATGGAAATCCCAGCATTACCCTTGAATGGATTCATTTTATGTTTGAATGCTGAATCAGGTTTAGATAGGAGCTCATTACATAATGTAGTGATATTCTTTGCACTTGCTCCTGCAAGCTGATTCCCACCAGCCCATATAGTTTCGGGCCATTCAGTGGTATCTCGTGCGGTAACGCAGGGTACTCCAAGCATTACAGCCTCTTCTTGGACCCCTCCACTGTCGGTGACTATCACCTTTGATTCCTCAATGAGTTTCATAAAGGAGAGGAAGTTCAAAGGTTTGATTAGTTTCAGGTTAGGGGCTGATTCCACAAGGGCTTTCAAACCAAATTCATCTATTCTTTTCTTGGTTCGTGGGTGTATTGGGAAAATAATCGTTCCATGTATTTCACTCAGAGCGGTTAGTAAATCCTTCAAGCGTGTCTTGTCATCCACATTCTCTTGTCTATGGAGTGTCACTACAACATCATAATCCCCAATATGTTCAGTGTCAAGTGATATGGACTTTCTTAATTCACGCGTTTCATCTACGATATCAACAACTGTGTTTCCAAGGAGAAATACTCGATTCTTTGGATGACCCTCATAGAGAAGATTGAGAGCCGCTACTTCTGAAGATGCGAAGAAGACAGAGCTAATAGCATCTGCAGTCAACCGATTGATCTCTTCTGGCATTAACATATCAAATGATCTGCATCCCGCCTCAACATGAGCTACCGGAATTCCCAGCTTTGATGCTGCAAGAGCTCCTGCCATCGTTGTGTTAGTGTCCCCAAGGACAATCACTACGTCTGGCTGTTCTTTCGTGAGCACTGGTTCGAGTTCAACTAAAAGATTGGCTGTTTGACTCCCATGAGAACCTGACTTAACATTCAGGAAATAATGAAACTCCGGTAATTTCAACTCCTCTAGAAAAACCTGAGACATCTCATAATCATAATGCTGTCCAGTATGAACAAAAATAGGTGTGACCATATTGTGTGCTTTTGCTGCATTCATCACTGAGTACAACTTGGTTATTTCAGGCCTTGTTCCTAGCACAAAACAGATCTTCATTTTATCATCTGTCACAATCATCTAGCCCTCTTCTTTCTTCTTGATAGTACTGTGTGATATGTACGAATCGTCATATCTGTAGCTGCATCAATGCCAAAGTTGTCGACAACATACTTCCGTCCTTCTTTTCCAAGGCGCTTCTGAAAATCCTCATCTCGAAGTATGTGTTTCAAGTTGTCAGCTATTTCAGGAACCTCTAGACAAATGATCATGCCACCAACATCAGCATAGTCATTGTAGGTTAAAATGGGAGTTTCGCATGCGAGTGCTTCTAGATGGGAAATTCCTAATTCCGGAGTGTCAGGATTGAACCCTCTGACCTCAACCTTGGAAGCATTCAGATACTTTGGAATCTCAGTATTTGACACCTCTCCAAGGAAATGGACATTCCCCACCATGTCAAGCTCCTCAACCACTTTGCGCATATTTTTCTCTTCCTCACCAATTCCAAGTATCAGGAGATTCGCATCTGGAAATTCATCAAGTGCTATCCTGAATGCTTGCAATGTCTTTTCGGGAGTTTTGATTTTGTGAAGTCGCGCAATGAATGTCACAATTCTGTTCCCATATTTGCTGATGAGATCCTCTGCATCAATTCCAGAACGAAAGGTGTCAGTGTCTATCATCCGAGGAATGTATACACGATTCTCTGGTGCAACAAGTCCTTCCATGTGTTTCTGATAATAATCAGCAGTGAGAATGACCATATCAGTCCGTTTCAAGAACCATCTTTGAATTCTACCGCGAAATTGTGACTTGGGAACTTCTAGTACTTCCCACCCATGACCCGTAGCGACTATTGGAACTCCTAGAAGTTTAGCTGCAATGAAACCGATAAAGTACTGTGACCATAGATATTGCGCATGCACTAGGTGAGGTCTGCTCCGTATTATTGCAAGCAACATTGGGATGATTAATCCCAGAGCTCTAGGACGCATTGGCCATGGTCTAATCCATTTCACCTCAGCACCTTCTTGTACAGAGTGAGTGAAAAGCAATCGATTAAGTCGTCGTTTTACATCCAGAATTACAACTACATCATGTCCTTTCCTCGTCAAGCCTGTTGTCAAGTGATAAGCGCAATTTGCAATTTCCTCAACTATACAGACTCGCATAAACCCAGATTCACCTTTGTGACAGAGAACTCGAGTAAGGGGAGTCATGGTGACCCTTTAAGGCTTCTTCATCTTCGAAATAGAATTTTGACTATTCGAAT
>Ga0180437_10001828_pt1 | contig 35561 bp, 37 predicted proteins | sample SS_ome_4_FD_132410 | JGI IMG/M metagenome (GOLD analysis project Ga0180437, IMG submission 132410) | Hypersaline lake sediment archaeal communities from the Salton Sea, California, USA - SS_3_D_1 metaG | ecosystem: Environmental > Aquatic > Non-marine Saline and Alkaline > Hypersaline >... | reverse complement strand
GCTTCGCTATATTTATCGGTAAAAAAGAGGCGCTGGGCTTCGGTGTTACGTATGACGAGTTCTTCGAGTCCTGGCTCAAAGAAAGGAAGCTTTCCAGCTTTAAGCGAGTCGACTTTTTCTGTATCAATGTCGAGGCAGGTGACTCGGTGGCCCATTTCTGCAAGGCACGCTCCGGTCACAAGACCGACATATCCGGTTCCAATGAGGGTGATCTTCTTCATACTGCGTCAGTATAAAGATGGCCTCCTTTTAGCAAAAGGGTCCGGTCACACTTGCGGGCAAATTCTTCGTCGTGAGTGACAACGATGAGCCCTTTCTTTCTAATTTTGGCAGATTTAAGAAGAAGATCTTCCACCTCTTCTGAATGTTTCCGATCGAGGTTGCCGGTCGGCTCATCCGCGAGAAGGAGGCTCGGGTTATTAGCCAGGGCTCTTGCAATAGCGACGCGCTGCTTTTCTCCACCAGAGAGGAATTTCGCTAAGGTCTTTTCTTTTCCTTCGAGTCCTACTTCTTTCAGAAGGGCTTTTCCAACTTGGGTTGCCTCTTGGCGAGAACTACGGGCAATAAGGAGAGGCATGCAGACATTTTCAAGTGTAGTGAAATCATCAAGGAGGTGGTAGGCCTGGAAGATGAACCCCATCTGTTTGGATCCCGCTAGATCGATCTTCCCTTTAGTGGCTGGTTCAAGGGATCCGAGGATATGTAACAGTGTGCTTTTTCCTTCGCCGGAACTTCCCATGATCGCGAGGGTCTCACCCTCTTGAAGCTCGAGAGAAACCCCTTTCAGGATGTCGACGGGCGGGCTTCCTGGAAAGGTTTTCCAAAGGTTCGTTGCACTCAAAATGCTCATTGCGACCTCAGAGTTTCACATGGGTTGAGGCGGGCAGCTTTGATCGCGGGGACAAGACCGGCCAGGATGGCGAGAACAGGTGTAGCGATCGCGGCAAAGAGGAGAGCGCGAGGAGTGATCTGGCTGGGCAGAGACTGACCAAAGAACTGGGCGTTCAACGCTTCATGTCCCTGAAGAAAGCTTAAGAAACCGACCACAACGTCGATATTTTGGAGAGTGATGTAGGCGAGGAAGACACCGAGCAGGCAGCTGAAGAGGCCAAGGCTTCCTCCGCAAAGGGCAAAGATCGTGGCGATGCTCCTTTTTTTTGCTCCCATCGCTCGGAGGATCCCGATCTCCTTTTTCTTGTCGGAAACAAGCAGAACGAGGAGGGAGATGATGTTGGTGCAGGCGACAAGAAGGATGATGATCCCGATCAGGGTGAAGAGGTATTTGTCACTCTGGAACTGGAGCATAAGGTCTTTGGCAAAGTCATATTCGTGGAAGGTGGATACTTCCCAGTATTTGCCGATTCCCTTCTCTTCGAGTTTGTCGAGAATTGCCTGCTTCACTTTGGCGGCGTCTTGGAGGGGAGAGAACCAGACAAAGAGAGAGTTGGCCTCAGACCTGTCCAAAGTGAACGGACTCTCGGAGCTATTGATCGCTTCGGTGACTTGAGGGGGGACGAGGATGCACTTGTTGCCAACAGCCATGATCCCGGGATCATAGAATCCCGCGATGTAAACGGGGATCTTCTGTTCACCCGAACCAGAAATCGTCGGAGCTGAGTAGCCGAGATATCCCTGATCGCCCACTCGGACACCATTGTCTCGGAAGTGTTTGGAAAGGAGAACGCCCGTCGTTCCTCTCTTTGCGGGAAGAGCTGCCCCTTCTTTCGCAAAGTAGGGCCAAATAGGTGTTGTTTCGGGCCTTTCTTCAAACTGGGTGTCGAAGGTGGCCGTCAGGATCTCAAGGTCACTTAAGGGGAGTTCGCCAGAGAGGGGCGCTTCCTGAAGAGTTCCTTCCACGTGAAGCGAGAGGTTTTCTTGCTTTCCTTTGGCAACGAGAGAGTCGACCCCTTGCGCAAAGAGGGGAGTCCCCATCTCTAGAGGTTGCTCGGGGATCCCGTCACCTCGGAGAAATAGCTGACTCCCTCGCCGCTCGACCAAAGAGGTTGAGGTTTTTGTCGGTGTGTTGGGGATGAGGAGATGGGAGACCTCTCCTCCATAGAGATAGACATCAGCGGCAAATGGGGTCTTTTCAGGAAGAAGCTCTAGGGGCAATGACCATAGATCATTTTTCGGCTTCACCTTATGGATTTCAACATTGGAGAGAAGAGAGTGGGTCCCCTCAGCGCTCTTCTCCAAGAAAAGGAGATGGTTGAGGTCATCGACACTTGGCGGAACTAGCAGGTCAGAAAGGGAGGGGTTTTTTCCTGGAAAGGAAGCCAGGTAGGAGACGTGGGTTAGCTGGCTCTTCATCTCCATCCCCGATAGATCACCTCGGATCAGATCTAGGCGAAGGAGAGCTCCGCTCATCTGGACATCTTGGTAGGAGAAATTTTGGAAGCGGGGCTGAAGTTCCTCTAAAGCGGCAAAGGCCCCTTTGACCGGATCGCGCAGTTCTTTGAGTTCATTGGTGTCGGGGCTCGCTATATTCTTGGGGAGCTCTTCATCGATCTCAGGATCGTAAGGGTCTGAAAGAAGGGCCTGGGCTTTTTGCCCCAGAGTTTTGCTCATATAGTCGGAGGCAAGGCTATATTTATCTACGTTGTGGTAGTAGGAATTGAAGTACTCTGTGGTGGGCTTGAGTCGGACAGGAGCATTGAGGGAGGTGAGTTTTTGAAGCCAAGTCCGCTCGATCCCTTCCGTGACAGAGAGGAATACCACCACAAGCCAGACGACGAGGGTGATTACAGCAACAGACAGAAGGGCGATTAAGGAGACGGAGAGCTGTTTTCTCTTTGGAGTAAGATATTTCTTAATGAAAGAGAGCTCAAACAAAGAAAAACCTTACTTGGCTTCTTTGAAAGTGACATGCTTCTTCAGAGTCTTGTCATACTTCTTCAGTTCCATCCGATCAGGGGTGTTCCGTTTGTTCTTGAGTGTCCAATAGACCGTTGGACTTTCTGTGCTTTTTAGCTTAACTTTTTCGCGGCCGCCTTTCTTCGCCATCGTTTACTCCGGGTTTAAGGGGTGATGATACAGAAAATTCATGAAAAGTTCAAGAGGTAAAAAATTATTTTAATTAAATAGGGGTCATGGCTAGAGTCCAAATTAAAGGAGAAGAGCGATGAAGAGGCTTTGGTGCGTACTACCCGCGATGTTAGTGGCAAGCTTTTGTCACGGGGCTGGCGGAAATCAATTTATTCTGACAGATGCTCATGAGGACGATGAGCTGTTTTTTCAGATCTGCAAAGAGGGGGAAGAGCTCTGCAAGGAGCTTTCTGAAACTTTGGGTTCGATCGAAAAGGGGGATTTTGACCCAGATGGGGTCGCTCTCTTTGATATAGAGGTAGATGAGTGTGATGAGGTGCTCCTTCCCTGGGCGTATGATCAGTTTTCCAGTGGGGAGATCCGTTCATCGGTAGAGAAAGAGGCTCGCCGTGAGGTGCCTCAAGCGGAAGAGAGGTGGGGAGCTGTTTTAGAAGAGAACCCCTATCGCCCCTCGTTTGAAGGGGAGGTTGCCTTTTTCCAGAAGGAGAAGGTAGCAGATTCGATCACTAAGGTGACCCCACGAGAAGAAAAGTGTCCTTGCAATCCTCGTCCGCGCCCGAAGGTGAGTCTTAGTCATCCAGTCGAGGAAGAGGCGTTCTTTGAAGAGGTGGAGATGGAGGAGAGAGCTCCAGAGCCGCGAGCGCGCCAAACACAGACAAAGAAAAATTCGAAAACCCGGGTGATTCGAAGACTTCGCTAAAGCGGAATTCGCGTCAGAGGTTCTAGATCGAGGGGGTCTCCTTGGCTCTTAAACTTGTGAAACCCGAGCCCGGCGATCATCGCTCCATTATCAAGGCATAGGTCGCGGCTTGGCCAGTAGATGGGGCAAGGAGCTTCGCTCTCATCAAACATTTCTCGAAGTCGGCGATTTTGGCTCACCCCTCCTCCCACATAGATCGCCCCGCAATCAAATTCTTTAGCCGCTCGCATTGCCTTATTGCACACATCACCAAGGGCCACCTCTTGGAAGCTGGCTGCGACATCCCGTTTTTCCTCTTCAGAGATCTTGGTTATCCCTTTTTTATCTCCATTTTGCCCCTTGATCGCGTAGAGGACATTGGTTTTGAGCCCGCTAAACGAGAAGTCCCATGGCTGGCCTTTTACCCTTCCAGCCTTAAAGGGAAACCTTGAAGGATCTCCTCCTTTGGCGAGCTTTTCGACTTCGGGGCCTCCTGGATAGGGGAGGTCGAGGAGCGAGGCTACCTTGTCAAAGGCCTCTCCGATCGCATCATCGACCGTGGTTCCAATTTGCTCATAGGATCCCACATCCAAAATCCTTGTCAGGAAGGTGTGTCCACCGGAGATCACGACTCCAAGAGAGGAAAAAAGATAATTTTGATTTGACATCATCGCAGCGTAGAGGTGGGCCTCAACGTGATTAACCCCGATGAAGGGGATCTCCCAGGCGAGGCTGAGCGCCTTAGCCCCGTTTAGGCCGATGAGCAAGGGGCCGATGAGCCCAGGGCCCTTGGCGACGGCGATGAGGTCTATTTCCTCCCTTTTTAGCCCAGCAACCCGCAGAGCCTCATCGACAGTGGGGATGAGAAGGTCGACATGTTGACGGGAGGCCATTTCGGGATAAACACCCCCAAATTGCTGATGGACCTCTGCCTGGGAAGAGATCACATTGGAGAGGATCTCCTGCCCATCTCGGACCACAGAGACGGCCGTCTCATCGCAGGTAGTTTCGATACCAAGAACGTTCATAAGGAGCCGAGTATAGCGGATTTGCCTAATCGAGGGGAGGATTTTCCTTGGCAAAGATTCAAATTTCTTCTAATAAGAAGAAATGCGATACCTACTTTTTATTTTTCTTTTTTTAAGCTCATTTGCCTGGTCAGCCAGGGTCACCCCTGAAGCAGCTCTGCAAAAACTCATCGAGGGGAACGACCGGTTTATGAAGTCAGCCTTAGAGCATCCTCACCGAGAAGACGAGCGGCGGACCGAGACAGCGATTGCGCAAAAGCCCTTTGCGGTGGTCTTGGGATGTTCTGACTCAAGGGTTCCTCCTGAGATCATCTTTGACCAGGGGATAGGAGATCTCTTCATCGTTCGGGTGGCTGGGAATGTGCTGGGTCCTATCGAGCAAGCGAGCATTGATTTTGCGGTTCTTCATCTGGGAGCATCACTCATCGTGGTTTTAGGCCATGACAAATGTGGAGCGGTCTCTGCCGTTGTTACGGGGCAAACAGAGGGGATCGAGCCAATCGCTAAGCGGATTGAGCCGGCGATCGAAGAGGCCAAGAAGCAAAAAGGAGAAGTGCTCGAGAATGCGATCAAAGACAATGTGCTCCATGTGGTGGGGCAGCTCAAGGGAGCCGATGAATTCGAGGAGCTCATTGAGGACAAGAAGCTTGGGGTTGTCGGCGGGGTCTATGATCTCCAAGAGGGCAAAGTTCAGATTATTGAACAAAAAAAACCATGAGAGGTTTCCCCCTCATGGTCTTATCTATCACTTTTTGAAGCTAGATTGATTTTGGTAATATGCTGAGGAGTAGCTCAGTTCTTTTTTCTCAGCGAGCAAATTAAGAGCATTTCTTAGTGGTGGGAGGTCTTTCGACCATTCGATACTGGTGAATGTGTGAAAAGCCAATCCAAGACCATAAAAAGCGGCAGTCGCTTTTTTCCATTGGTTCCAATTGCTTGTGTAAGTGAATAATCCACCAACTCCCGCCCAGAGAAGAGCGCTTTGGATTGGAGTCGAGTTTTCAGAGAACTTGTTCGCTGCGAATCGTGCAGCTTTCTTGTCTATTCCCACATTGGGATCGAGCGCAAAAGCAGCTGCATATGAAGCCGCTACAGTAAAAATTTGTGCATTTCGAGAAGATGTTGCCATAGGCATAAAACCTCTCCCAATAATAGCACCGTATCCTCCCGCATGAATGTGGTTCTCAAGATTGAGGACTTCTTTCTCACTTAGTGTCTTCACTGCGCGATCTTTTAAATAAGTAGCCCCATTAGATAGGCTTTCCACGAACTGATAGCCAGTGCTGTTGGTTCCAGTGGTTCCGCCAGTGGTTCCGCAAGTGCCGTTGGTTCTGTTGGCTCCGCCAGTGGTTCCGCCAGTGGTTCCGCCTTCGGCTTTTTTGAAGAGATTTGCAGCTGAATCCTTAAGAGAGTTTAGCGGTGATACGCCCATATATGAAGTAATCCCATAGTAGGTAGTTCCTACTGCGAGGACGACTGCAGTTCGGTGAATGGCTGTTTTGTGGTCGTTGTAGAATGCTAGGGCTTGTTTAGCTTGCTTGCTTTCTTTGGCTTCAGCAAATTTCTCTTTTGCGACAGTGATGTTCTCTTGTGCCCATTCCTTCCAGGTTGGTTTGCTTTTTGTAGAATCTACAGCAGATTCATCTTCGATGATTTTCGGCTGCTTCTCGGTTTTAGTTAGGGCGCTTGAGAAAGCTTTGCTTGCTGCATCAGCAGCTCCTGCAGCTTCTTTGAAAAGAGGCTTGACGATGCCGTCTTGAGCTCGCTGACTTACGGCTCCAAGTGTGCTGGCTGTGACAACGGCTAAAGCTGAAAGAACAACGGCTCCAACTAAGCTAGCAACAGAAATCACGGTATAGCTGGTTGTTTGTAGTATTGATTCTGCGGCTTTGCGTAAGTAGGTTTCGCTTTGAAAATCTAAAGCTTTATCTGCTTTTTGAATCAATTGCTTTGCAAAAGATTCTGAATTTTGCTGGATAGTTGAAGATAACATACTTTCTCCTTATTATTAAAATGGCTTGTTTGATGGAAACATTATATCATGATTAAGTTTTCTTAGTCAATGATTTGGAGTTTTAGATTTATTTGTAATGGATAAAAAAGAATTCACTTTGAATGGGTATAAAAAAAGCATGAGGGGAAAACCCCTCATGCTTTGCGTGAACTTGTGCTTTAGGAACTATTCCTTATGCACAATATGTTGCTTGCTTTAGGCTAGTATGCTCAATAAAGTTTTTTACAGAAGCAGTAGGCGTGTTTTTAAAAAGATTCAACAGTGGATCGTTAGCTGAGCAAGTAGGAAGACCATAAATGCGTTCTTGCACAGGCTTCACAATCTTACAAAAACCAAGTTTTTTTCCAGCAGCAAGTGTATCGCTGATGTTGTCCTTTTGCCAGTAAGAAACTGCAGCAAGAGTTACAAGTCCTGCAACCGCTCCAGCAGATTTCTTTGGGTTATTTGCAATAGCTGCCATGCTGTCTTTACCAAGCTGAACAGTGTTGTTCTTAAGTTTGGTAAGTCCTTCTTTAAGCTGTTCCATTCTTGTTTTTGGAGCAGGCTTAAGTCCATCTTCAGAAATTGAAGGTCCTTCGCTCTGAACACGAACAAATGTGTTTGTCAAAGATCTCATCGCTGCTTGTGTAGCTGCTTGAGACTGTACGAAAAGTGGGTTAACCACGTTATCTCTTACTGTTGAGCTAACGAATCCTAAAGGACTAGCGATTGCTCCGAGAATGCCTGTTACTAGAGCGTAAACAGTCTCACCAACTGTTAGAACTGGGAATACACCTGACTGTGCAATCCAGCTTCCAGCAGCTTTAAGGTTTGATTGGTCTTTATTGATTGCGAACTGTTGTTCTGCAGCTTCAACGAGTCTCATTGGGGCTGCTTGTGTTGGTATTGAGTTCATGGATTTCTCCTTTGTATACAATTTTTACAATTTTTTTTGAGTCCTCAATAAATCTAAGTTTATTGAAAAGATGAAACTAGTTTATCAGAAAAGGATTTATTTCTGCAATGATATTTAGCCTTTAAAACTTTTGTATTAAGGAGTTTAATATTTGTTGTAGTGAAACAAAATTAGGAATGATGCGATTGTTAATGCGATCTTAATGTTGCTTCTGTGAGAGGAGTTCAGCAGCAGCTGCTTCATCAATGATCCAAAGTGCGGGACGCTCTTTGGTTCCAATTTTTTGGATCGGGTAACGATCAAATTGATCTTCTGATTTGAGGACTTCGACAAGGGTGTGTTTTTTGCCAGCTCCTAGGACGTAGATGGCGATGTTTTTGGCTCCGTTGATCGCCTCATAGGTGAGGGTCATGCGCCAAGTGTTTTTTTGAGGAACGAAGTTGGCAACGGCTAGGCGATCCTGAGCGTTAAGTGCCTCTGTCTGAGGAAAGAGGGAGGCGGTATGCCCATCTTCTCCCATGCCTAGGATGACGAGATCTAGGGGACGCCCATTCAAAATCTTTTGTAGCTGTTTTTCGTACTCTAGAGCATTCTCTTCGATGCTTTCTTCGGCTTTCATTCTGAGGATCTGCGACTTAGGGATGGGCATGTTTCCAAGGCCAGCCTCTAGGGCCATTTTGTAGTTGCTCTCTTCGTCCTCGGGAGGGACGCTCCGCTCATCTCCCCAGAAAAGCCAGATTTTGTCCCAGGGGATCTGCTCCTTATAGGGGGAGGCGGAGATGTGCTCATAGAGGGCTTTAGGGGTGCTGCCTCCGGCGAGGGCTACGTAGAACTGTCCATGGTCCTCGACTGCCTCTCTACAGGCGGATATGAAGTGGCGGATGCAGACGTCTAGGGTGGCGTTCTGGTCGCCAGGAATGAGGAGCTCTCGCCTATCGTCAAAGGGGGTGATTTTCAAATTTTCAATATTCACAGAGGGAGTACTCCTTGCGGTCTTGGATGCTCTTTAAGAGGTGGATGTAGTGGGTGCTGGTCCCTTTGTGACAAATTTCTTTTACAAGAGACTGGCCTGATTCATCTTTGGTAAAGATATATTTTAGGGGCATATCACACTTTTCAAGGGTGGAAAAGCGCATGCTGACGTGGTGGGGGACGGCAAGGTCTCGCCCAAAGGAGAAGTGGTGTTGGTCTTCGGTCTCTAAATCTACGGAGAGGATGGTCCCCGGTTTGAGATTTTTTTGAGTCTCTGGATAGAGGTTGATGGTCACTTCTCTTCCTTCTCTTTGGTAGGAGAAGGTGAGTTTGTCGTTTTCGGTTTTGAGACCCAGGAGGGTCCACCCAAGCTGGGCGCTGAGCCATCCTTGGAGGTAGAGTGCTTGGATTTGGGGATGGCAGCAGAAGGGGGACTCTTCGGCATTGTAGAGGATTTGGATCGTTTTTGTTTTGCGCAGCTTTGCGAGGCGTTCTTCGGTGTAAAAGGTGGAGGTGAGGAGGTTGCGCCAGCTTTCCATCCGCGCCCAGTTGAGGTCGGCAATGTCGGTCGAGAAGGGTTTTTGGAAATCTAGGAGGGTATGCGCAAACTGGGACAAGTCGGTGATTGCCTCAGAGTCGAAGATGAAGCGGGTAGCGAGTTTTTTGAGCTCGGTGAGTAGGGGTGTGTTTTGGGAGGGGTCTTCTCCCCAGATAACGTAGATAGGAAGGTCGGGAAGGATGTGGGGGAGGACTACGAAGGGGACTCTTTCGCTGTGTTTGCCGGCAACATCGATCTCGATGTAGTCGCAGGCGATGTCTGAGTCTCCATCTGAGGAGCCGAGGACAGAGACTCCAGTGTGGAGGTGGTCTTTGCTCTCATCGGGGTCTTTTGTGATGAAAATCACCCGGGAGGGGAACTTTTCAATGACGTTTTGGGAGATCGCTTGGATGTATTCAGCGTGGGTATTCTTTTCGGTGTAGAAGATGAGGTTGAAGAGGGAGGCGCGCATTTTGTTCTGCCCTTCTTGAGACTCCCAGATGCGTTTGAGTTCAGCATGGATCTCGGAAGGAGGAATGAGGTCGACAGGCATTAGAGGAGCCTCCATTTGCGTCCATCACGGACCATCATTTCTTCGGCGAGGTCAGGTCCCCATGTTCCTGCTTGATAGTTGGGGAAGCAGTCGGGTTTTTCCTCTTGCCATCTCTGCAGGACGGGGGTGAGAAACTCCCAAGAACTGATCACTTCGTCTTCACGGGCAAATAGGGTGCTGTCACCACTCATGCAGTCGAGGATGAGTCGTTCGTAGGCTTCCGGAGGAGACATCCCGAAGAATGAGCCGTAGCGGAAGTCCATTTTGACCGGCTGGATCGGGCTTGCGGGGCCGGGGACTTTGCAGTTGATTTTGAGAGCGGTCCCTTCATCTGGCTGGATCCGGATGGTGAGGACGTTTGCTTCGTGCTGTTTGCCATGCTCTTGAAAGAGGACGCCAGGTGGGTGTTTGAAGGTGATGGCGATTTCTGTGGCTCGTTTGGGGAGGCGTTTGCCTCCGCGGAGGTAGAAGGGAACGCCATCCCATCGCCAGTTATCGATGAAGAGGCGCAAGGCCGCGTAGGTTTCTACGAAGGAGTTTGGATCGACGTTGTCTTCTTCTCGGTACCCTTTGACTGGTTCTCCATCGATAAAACCGGGTCCATATTGGCCGCGGACGATCGAGTTTTTAAAGTCTTCTTCTCGAAAAGGGCGGAGGGCCTGGAGTACTTTGACTTTTTCATCTCGGATGGAATCGGCGTTGAGATTGGATGGAGGTTCCATTGCCACGAGGGAGAGAAGCTGCATCATATGATTTTGCAAAATGTCGCGGAGAAGGCCTGCCTCTTCCCAAAAAGCACCCCGTCTGCCTATCCCAATGTCTTCCCCGACGGTGATCTGGACATGGTCGATGTAGCGGTTGTTCCAGAGCGACTCAAAGAGGGAGTTGGCGAAGCGGAACACGAGGAGGTTTTGGACGGTTTCTTTGCCGAGGTAGTGGTCGATCCGGTAGATCTGTTCTTCGGCGAGGTACTGGAGGAGTTCTTTCTGAAGAGCGTGGGCACTTTCCACATCGTGGCCAAATGGCTTTTCGATGATGAGACGGGACCAGGGGGACTGTCCTTTTGGATAGATGAGGTTTGCGCCGGCGAGGTTTTCACAAATGGTGGTAAAAAAACGGGGTTGGGTGGAGAGGTAGAAGACCCGGTTTCCTTTAGTTCCAAACCGGCCATCGAGTTCTTTGAGGAAGGTGTCTAGGGATTTGTATCCTTCGGCATCGGGGAATTCGGAGCGGTGGTAGAAGATCTGTTGCTCAAAGTTTTTCCAGATGGTCTCATCAACGGGCTTGTTGCGGGAAAACTCGTTGATCGCTTCTTTCATCTCGGCGCGAAAATCGTCGTGGGACTTGTCTCTTCTGGCAAAGCCGACGACGGCAAATTGGCTGGGAAGTTGTCCCTCGCGAGCGAGGTTATAGATGGCGGGGAGGAGTTTGCGGGCGGTCAAGTCGCCGGTCGCTCCGAAGATCACAAGGATACACGGATCGATGAATCGGGAGGATACGCCGGGCTCTTCGAGTGGATGAGAACTCATGTTTCTAACTTTACGTTTTCCCTATTTATAAAACCAAGCATTTTATGCTTGGTCCAAATAGTTCTGGAGGATGGCTGCGGCGGCCATCGCATCGACCACCTTTGTCCGTTTTTTTCGGCCCATGTTGGCTTCTTTAAGGGTCCGTTCAACTTGGGCTGTGGTAAGTCTCTCATCCCATAAAATGATTGGATGATCGGTCAGTTCTTCCATGTGCTTTTTGAGTTCTCGTACTCGAAGAGAGGAGGGACTTTCTTTTCCATTTAGGTGGAGTGGAAGGCCGATGACGATTTTTTCGATCTGGTCGTGGGCGGTTAGTTCGGCTACAATAGAAGCCGCTACCTCTTTGAGGTTTTTCTTTCCCTGGAGTGACTTGATGGGGGAAGCAAGCATTCTTCCTGTGTCTGAGAGGGCAAAGCCAACGCGTGCTTCTCCAAAATCGATTCCTACAACTCTACCCATTTTCACTCTGCTTAATGGCTGCTGCGATGAAGTCGCGGAAGAGGGGATGGGGCTCTGTCGGCTTCGATTTGAACTCGGGGTGGTATTGAACCCCTACCATCCAGGGGTGGTCTTTGATCTCGGCAATTTCACAGAGTTGATCGTTCTCAAGTTGCCCCGTTAGAATAAGCCCTTTTTCTTCTAGCTCTTCTTTGAAGGTGTTATTGAACTCATAGCGGTGACGGTGTCTTTCTGAGATGGTTTCAGTGCCGTAGGCAGTATGAGCCTTGCTGGGTACTTTTAGAGAGCAGTTGTAGGCTCCAAGCCGCATGGTGCCGCCAAGGTTTTTCACATCCCGTTGTTCGCTGAGAAGAGAGATGATTGGATGGGGGGTCGAGGGGTCCATTTCGGTGCTATTGGCATCTTTGTGTCCTAGGACGTGGCGAGCAAACTCGACGCAGAGCACCTGCATCCCGAGACAGAGGCCTAAGTAGGGGATTTTGCTTTCTCGGCAGTGTTTGGCAGCGAGGATTTTTCCAATCCACCCTCGTTCTCCAAAGCCTCCTGGAACGAGGTAGCCGTCACAGCCAGCGATCTTTTCGGTGACGCTTCCATTTTCGACGATCTTGTCCGATTCAAAGGTTTGGATATCGAGAGCTACCTGGTGGTGAATAGCTGCATGCTCGAGCGACTCAAAGACCGATTTGTAGGCATCTTTGTGCTCGAGGTATTTGCCAACGATCCCAATTTTGATGGTTTTTTTCGGGTTGAGCAGTCTTTCGATCATCCCAGTCCATTTGGAGAGGTCTGCCTTTGCTTTGGGAAGGGAGAGGAGGTCGCAGATTTTGCTGTCGAGCCCTTGCTGGTTGAGGGCGATGGGGACTTCGTAGATACTATGATCGACGTCGACCTCATCGATCACGGCCTCTTTGGGGACGCTGCAATGGATGCTGATCTTGTCTTTGAGCTCTTGAGAGAGGGGTTTTTCACAGCGGCAGAGGAGGATGTCGGGGATAATTCCGATCTCGCGCAAGACCTGGACCGAGTGTTGAGTTGGCTTGGTCTTTACCTCTCCGGCTGCCTTAAGGTAGGGGACGTAGGTGAGGTGGATATTGATGCAGTCTTTGGGCCTCTCGTAGCGGAACTGGCGGAGCGCTTCGAGGAAGGGGAGTGACTCGATATCGCCCACTGTCCCTCCGATCTCGACGAGGACCACATCCGTTTGCGTGTCTTGGTTAGAGGCATCGAGGATCCGAGCTTTGATTTCGTCAGTGATATGGGGGATCACCTGGACCGTTTTACCTAGGTAGTCTCCTCTACGCTCCTTCTTAAGGACGGTTTCATAGATTTGTCCTGAAGTGGCATTCGAGAGGCGGCAGAGCTTTGCATTGGAGTAGCGGTAGTAGTGGCCGAGATCGAGGTCTGTCTCGGTCCCGTCATCGGTCACGTAGACCTCTCCGTGTTGGAACGGGTTCATCGTCCCTGGATCGACGTTAAGATAGGGGTCGAGCTTGAGGAAAGCGGCTTTGAGCCCTCTTGCTTCGAGGAGCATGGCGATCGAACCAGAGGTGAGACCTTTCCCAAGGGAAGAGACGACGCCTCCTGTGATAAAAATATATTTCGGCTGCATATTCAAGTATCCAAAAACAAAAACCTGAGCATAGAGAGGAAAGCCAATAAATGCAATCTCCCGGAGGGGGGAGTCCAAAAACGTTGCCTCAATTTTGCAAAATCAGGTTTAATAAGGAGAACATTGGACTAAAAATATGAAATTTTCTCTCTTCCAAATTTTTTCTATCGGAGTAGGACCCTCGAGTTCTCACACAGTAGGGCCGATGCGTGCCGCCTACCAGTTCATTGATGATATTGAGAAGAATGGAAGGCTAGATGAGGTGGCCAACATCCGGATCGAGCTCTTTGGCTCGCTTGCCATGACAGGCGCTGGGCATGGGACCGATTTTGCGGTTCTCCTCGGTCTTGAAGGGGAGCTCCCCGAAAATGTGGACCCTCCAGCAGTGCAGCCTCGCATCGACTCAATTTTGAATACCTGTACCATCAAGCTTCTTGGCAAGAGGATGATCTCTTTCCATAAGTCGACAGATCTTCTATTTCATAAGGGGAGACGCCTACCTTATCACTCGAATGCGATGCGGTTTAAGGCTTTTGATGAGACTGGTGCCGAGCTCTATAAACAAATATTCTATTCCGTTGGTGGAGGGTTTGTTCTGGACCATGAGCAGATTTTTGCTCCTGTGACTGACGATGAACAAAATGAAGCAGTTCCTTACCCTTTCAACTCGGCAGATGAGCTTTTAGAAATCTGCAAGCGTGAGGGGATGACCATCCCTGAGGTGGCACTCGAAAACGAGAAAACCTGGCGGACCGAGGAAGAGGTTCGAGAAGGGATCCTCAAAATCTGGAACGAGATGAAACTCTCGGTGGAGCGAGGGTGCGCAACGGAAGGGATCCTCCCTGGGGGGCTGGAAGTGAAGCGGCGTGCACCAGCGCTTCTTGCCAAGCTCCAAAAGCTAGAAGAAGCTGGGGATACCGACCCGAGCAGTGTTTTTGACTGGGTGAGTCTTTACGCCCTCGCTGCTAATGAAGAGAATGCCGCAGGGGGAAGGATCGTGACAGCTCCGACTAATGGAGCCGCTGGGGTCATTCCTGCTGTCGTCCACTACTACATGAAATTTTGTAAAAACCCCACTACTGAAGGGATCATCCGGTTTTTCCTCACCTCAGGTACGATCGGAATTCTCTATAAGGTGAACGCCTCGTTCTCAGCTGCTGAAATGGGCTGTCAGGGAGAGGTGGGAGTTGCTTGTTCTATGGCAGCTGGCGGACTCGTCGCGGCTCTCGAAGGAACCGCGGAAGAGATCGAAAATGCGGCTGAAATCGGGATGGAGCATAATCTAGGTCTTACTTGCGATCCGATCGCCGGTCTCGTTCAGGTACCTTGCATTGAGCGGAACACGATGGGAGCCCTTCAAGCGATCAACGCTTGTCGTCTTGCTAGATATGGCGATGGAGAATCCCGGGTCTCTCTTGATCAAGTGATTAAGACGATGCATGAGACGGGGCTCGACATGAAGCACCACTACAAAGAGACCTCCGAAGGAGGACTCGCCATCCACGTTCCCGTTAGTGTTCCCGATTGCTAAAAGACGTTCTCTAAAATTCTCTTTCGCAAAATAGAAAATTTCCTCTATTCTGAGCCCATGACTAGTCCATTACAAAAAATGCGCGAGGAGTATAAGCCTCCCGTTCCCAAGATTCTTCAAAACCTCCTTCAGGTCGAATTCACCAAGGGAGAGGCGACTCATTGTCTCTCGGATGAGGAGGAGATCAAGCCTCTATTTTCCAAGACTTTTGGCCAGCCGATGGCCACTGGCAAGAAGGGGGACCTCCGCAAGCCCAAACCCTTGCGCGTTGGTGTAGTGCTGTCTGGCGGACAAGCGGCTGGTGGCCACAACGTGATCTCAGGCCTCTTCGATGCGCTTCAGACTTTTTCAGCAGAAAGTGCTCTGATTGGCTTCCTTGGAGGGCCGAGTGGAATCGTCGATAATCAAGCAATTGAGATCACGGCAGAAGTGGTTGCCCCCTATCGGAATCAGGGGGGATTTGATCTGATCGGCTCGGGAAGGACCAAGATAGAAACAGATGAACAACTAGCTGCTTCTCTCAACACGGCAAAAACACTCAAGCTCGATGGGCTCGTGGTGATTGGAGGAGACGACTCGAACACCAATGCGGCCGTTTTGGCGGAATATTTTCAGAAAAATGGGTGTGATACCACTGTGGTTGGGGTTCCGAAGACGATCGACGGAGATCTGAAAAACTCCCACATCGCTACCTCCTTTGGCTTTGACACAGCGGCAAAAGTCTACTCCGAGATGATCGGCAACATCGCTCGGGATGCCCTCTCGGCCAAAAAATATTACCACTTCATCAAGTTGATGGGACGCTCTGCCTCCCACATCACCCTTGAATGCGCTCTGGCTACCCATCCAAATAGCGCCATCATCGGAGAAGAGGTAGCAGCTCATGCGCTTACCCTCTCTCAGATCACTGACCTCCTTGCTGATTTGGTAATAGAGCGTGCAGAGAAGGGGATGAACTACGGGGTTTTCCTTGTACCAGAGGGGCTTGTCGAGTTTATTCCTGAGATGAAAGAGCTCATCAAAGAACTCAATGCGCTGGCGGAACGTTCCAAAGAGATGAACCAAGAACAGATTGCAGAGGAGCTCACGGCCGAGGCGAGGCACTGCTTCCTAGCTCTGCCGGAAGAGATCCGCAAACAGCTCCTTTTAGATCGTGATCCCCACGGCAACGTACAAGTGTCGATGATCGAGACCGAGAAACTCCTCATCAGCTCAGTGAAAAAGGAGCTTGATCGCCGCTCGTTCCGGGGAAAGTTCTCTGCACAGAGTCATTTCTTTGGCTACGAAGGGCGGGCTGGATTTCCATCGAACTTCGATGCTCACTATTGCTACGCTCTTGGGCAAACGGCAGCACTTCTCATCGATGAAGGGCTCACAGCCTACATGACTGTGGTCGGAAATCTCTCTTCGCCGGTTGAGAGTTGGTCGATCGGAGGACTTCCGATTACTTCTCTTCTCAATATGGAAGTGCGCAAAGGAAAGAAAAAACCGGTGATCCAAAAAGCTCTTGTTGATCTAGAAGGTAAACCCTTTCAGTTCTTCGCTAAACATCGGAAGAAGTGGGGGCTTGAAGACGACTATCGGTTTCCAGGACCCATCCAATTCTATGGGAAGCCAGAGGTCACCGATGCGATATCGTTGACCCTTGACTTCGAGAAATGAGTTGCTCCCATTTTCAAAGACGTGGTAATGGTGAAGTATGAAAGAGCCACCACCGCGAACGAAAAAAGGGCGTTACGTCAATCCTCATATTCATAATATCCGCAGGAAACGGCGAGATTTTGTCCTCTGGATGCTCGGTTTTTATCGAGACTATCCCTTCCAAAGAGTGAAGCCTGGGTTCACCTACCCAGTTCCCGATACTCCTTTTTCTCCCGAGAAGCCATCGGCTACCTGGATTGGCCATAGCACCTACCTTGTCTCCATTGGAGGCCGCCATATTTTGACAGACCCGATCTGGAGCAACTGGTGTTCACCTGTTCCCTTCGTGGGCCCAAGGAGAAAACGGCGTGCTCCGGTCCAGCTCGATGATCTTCCCAGGATCGACTACGTCCTCATTAGTCACGATCACTATGACCATCTAGACAGGAGGACGGTCGATCGCCTCCATGCTCGGTATCCAGATATCCTCTGGGTGGTTCCTCAAGGGGTAAAAAAGTGGTTTTTAAGCCGAGGGATCAAGAAAATTGCTGAACTGAGCTGGTGGGAAGAGATCCACATCGATTCTGCGTTCAAGGTGACCTGTGTTCCTTCTCAACACTTTTCTGGCAGGAAGACCAAAGATCTTAACCGAACCCTCTGGGGTGGGTATGTGGTCGAGTGTCTCCTTTGGGACAAGACTTTCTATTTTGTCGGAGATACGGGCTACAATAAGTACCACTTCAAGGAGATTGGAGAGCACTTTGAGAAGATCGATCTAAGCTTGATTCCGATTGGGTCCTATTCGCCGAGGAAGTTTATGGCCCCGGTTCACATCGAGCCGAAAGATGCAGTGAATATCCACATGGATGTAGGCTCAAAGCTCAGTCTAGGGATGCACTGGAAGACTTTTCGTCTTTCCGAGGAGCCGACCGACCAGCCTCCCTACGATCTGCTTTACGCGATGAAGAAGCAAAACCTTGATCCGAGCAGTTTCCTAGCGATCCAGCCAGGCGAAAAAGTCAACTGGTAGCGATAAATTGATTAATCTTATCAAGAACTGAAGAGAATTCAGAAGGAATCGCATCTTGATTGTGCAGCCCATTCAGATATCTATTCCAATGTGATTGGAAAAGAGAAAGCTCATCGGTAGAAAAATAGATAGGAAAGCGCCATCAGAGTTTGCCTATGGATAAACACTTGTTCAAGAATTTTGTGGATTTTAGGTAGCAATAGATCGCCCATTTGATTGATTAGGAGATATAGGTCGTGGAAATCCTTCATCCTGCTGTTTTGCGCTCCACGAATACAAATAGTTTGGAGCTTCTCAGCAAAAATATACTCTACAGGATAGCAAGAGAGTTTGGCCACGGGTTCAAAAAAATGTCCTTTTAGATCTCTTGTTAGTGAAAGCGACTGTTCATGTGGCTCGACAAAATCACCATACCCAAGATCGATACTTATTTTGCTTTTCGCTTTGTGAAATTGACCACGCATACTTGCTTTGAAACCTGAATACTTCATATGTGGATGAGGGAGTGGATCAACGGAAAGGTCCCTAAAAATAAATCCATCCTTGAGGTCGATTTGCCCAACTGTGCTGAGAATTTCTAGTATTTGTTTATGCTCATGCTTTTTCTTCAAAATTGTGAAGTCTAAGTCTCGAGTTTCTCTCTCAAGTCGGATCAGCTTTGAAAGGAGGACTCCCCCTTTAAAAATAAAAAGCTTTGAGTAGGGAGATTGAGATAGGCGAATGAGAAACCGTTCAAGAAATAGAGTTTGCCAGATCAGTGCAGGATCTGTGTTTGTCTCTCTTGCTAGATTTCTTATCCTTGCCTTAAGGAACTTTTCTAAATCTATATTCACGTGGTTAAGGCCAATATATAATCCTCAACATCTACTCTAAGTATTCGTGCATACTCAGTTAGCTTTTTGATTGAGGAGGGATGGGTTGGAGATGCAAGATAAAGTTTTAAAGCATTAATTGCAACTTCTCTACCGAGATATCTGAATGCATCGATAATACACCGTTCGCGGTCGTAAATTTGCAGAGTGTATTCTCCTAGTGAAATCTCGTTTTTCCCAAGTTCCGTATTCCTCATCCGGACAATTTTTGTACGGCTCCTTACAGGAACTCTCTGAGAATGAGGAATTGAGATCCAAGCGGCTCGAGGGATTTCATCGGTTAAATCATAAATGCTCAATGCTGAAATCAAAGAAATAGTTCCTTCTGGAATCGAAGAAGCTGTCTCAGCAAGGAATTCCCATGTGGGCTCAACATCAGTTTCATATTCACTCGCTTGATATGTCCCAGGAGAAACCCGTCTCAAGATCCCTATTTTGCAATAATACGCAAGGGCATGCCTTGGAATGCCCAATTTTTGAGCATGCGCATTAGTGAATAGGGGTTTCAAGAGCAGGGGCTCTAGCTTTTTTAGATATTTCAATTGTTTGCTCATGTTCTTATTCTACAAAAAGCACCCAATATTGTCAAGTGGGTGCGTTTTGTAGAATATAAGACCTAAGCTATTGTTTTGAAAGTGATTATGTTGATAATAGAGGGATGATCAACGGGTTTGTCTATTTTCGTACAAAGTTCTTCGAAGCAATTGAGCAGAGGGCTGTAGAAAAAATATTCTACAAACAGCCTCGGTTCAAAGAGCTCGATGCTCTTTTAAGTGATGCCTATCTCGGGTCTTCTGGTTACGAGATCAGCAAGGCCTATCTCACGAAGAAGGGAGCCAAGGATGTCTATACCTATGGCGAAACGCCCCTCACCACGATGGCGCAGATTGCGGAGTCTTTTGGAATTACCTCCAAAGATCGGGTGATTGAAATGGGGGCCGGCCGGGGTAGGGGCGCTCTGTTTCTAGGCGAGTATGTAGGGGCTCAGGTGAAAGGAGTCGAGTTGATTCCCCGCTTTGTAGAGATCTTTCAGGAGACAGTCTCCTCCGATCGGGTAGAAATGATCCAAGGGGATATGTTTACACTCGACTTTTCATGGGCCACGGTGATCTATCTTTTTGGCACGATGCTGGGAGAGGAGCAGATCAAGGAGTTGGCTGCTCGCTTTCCAAAGGGGACAAAAATTCTTACGGTCAGCTACCCTCTGGAAGAATATGCCCCAGAGTATAGGGTGGAAGGCCAGCTAGTGGTCCGCTTCCCTTGGGGGAAAACTGAAATCTATAGCAATGTGAGCAAATGAGTGATTTAGCTAAGAAGAAATGCCTTCCGTGCACGGTGGATATGCCGCCTCTAAAAGGAGAAGAGCTTCAGACCTTTTACAAGCAGCTTTCTGATGGATGGGAACTCATAGAGGAAAAGCGACTTGAAAAATCCTACAAGTTCAAAAATTTCAAAGAGGCGCTTGCCTTTGTGAATGATGTGGGCAAAATCGCGGAAGAAGAAGGGCATCACCCAGATATTGAGCTAGGTTGGGGCAAGGTAAAGCTCATCTTCTGGACTCATAAAATCGGAGGGCTATCTGAGCCTGATTTTGTGATGGCAGCCAAGAGCGATGTTTGCTTCCTCTCACGTATTGCTAAGTAGCTGGTCTCAAGATTGCTATTCTAAAAAAACTTTCCCGTAAATAGGCGTCGACCCTTTGCCAACAAGCTTTCCGGCTCTTTTTTTATTGGCGTAATTTCTCGGCTTTTTTCCTGATCCGGTACGAGGGTCCAGTCAGACTCGAGGGGTCTTGCTAAAGAACATAAAGTAGCAAGGTCTTGTGGAAGAAGTATGCCGGAAATTCTAGCACTTAAGGATAACTCTGGAGGATTTTTAGCATGCAGCCTGTCAAGGGTCTTGATGTGGGTTTTCATCCTCAGCGCAGTTTCGTCCATTTCCCGATGTAAGCTAATTTGGCGACGTCGGTATCTTTTTCCTCCGTGTGTATTTCTCTTCGAACATCGCTGTTGTATGTTTGCGTGATGAGAAGCTGTTTTTTTGACCTTCCCAATAAGCTGCTCGAGAGAACAAGGCTTAGAAGAATTTGGAGGTATAGCGCTGCCGACATGACTGTTATTTCTTGTTGGTTGGTATATGACGGTTAATGACATTGAAAAGTTCTCCTCATTTTTCTAGTAGATGAGTTTCTGCCATGTCGCTTGAAGGAGGGCAAAAGAAAGGTAAGGGTCCCTGCAGTAGACTTTGGTCTTTTTTCCTTTGATATCGATGATTAGGTAGCTTTTGATGAACGCTTCTTTGAGCTCTTGTACAGAGACTTCTAAATTCAAGGCGATGGCTTCGCTCTCATCTTGTTGGCGGGGAGTTCTCTTGTTTACGGTCCCTAAATAGACGGGGACTGTCCCTCCGATGATCCCTGAGTCAGGAGCCATGCTCCCGAGGAGGGTGAGCTTATTGACGAGACAGCCAGTTTCTTCCTTTAGCTCACGGACAGCGGCTTCTTCTGCGCTTTCTTCCAGGTTACGTCCTCCGCGAGGAAGCTCCAGCTCCCAGGATCTAGTCGCATGACGGAAGTTGATGTTGACGACTACTTTCGTATTGTTGATGACCGGAAGGATCACAGCGCCTGACGGACCGAGCAAGCCAGTTTTCCAAAAGATTCGCTCGTAAGTTCCCATGACTCCGCCAGGGAAATAGACTGCGTCACGCACCCACATCCAATATTGGTCTTCGGCGACGATTCCGACTTGGCTATACTGTTTTGCTTCTTCGCTGGAATACCCTTTGCGAAGGAGGCGCTGGTAGCAGTGGTTTTCAATTTTCTTGATCTCTGAGGGGTTGGTGGTAATTTCGATTTCCCCTTGTTTCCAGGAACCAAGTCGTCCCATCACTTCGGGAAATTGATCATAGAGGTCATGGTAGCTTGATTTCGCAAAGAGACTGGAGGTGAGGCACAAGATTAGAGCAAACAATTTCATGTAAATAGTTTGCAATAGTCAAAGAATTCCTGTCAAATACTCAGAGACTTTTTTTTACGCTGGACTAATTTTTGTGATAGAGCGCCCTAAAAGAGGGATATACACCTCTGTTCTCTCTACTTTGACTTGAGGCTTTATCAGCCCTTGTTCCTTCAAAATTTGGTGTGCTTGCTTTAAAACCTCTTGTGACTTGATCAAACTCATAAGCTCTTCAATTGCATATGGCATCTGACTTTTCAGAAATACTCTTTGGTCGATTCGCCTTGCTATTCGAATGATTTCTCTTTTTGTGCCATCTAGTCTATCCTCAACCTCTCAGGCGGAGAGTACTTTATTTTTCCCAGGAAGTATTACGCCAGAATTCCAATCCGTTTTTGCTCTATAGAAAATAGGTTTCGAGCTAGTGTTGACTTGGATTGTTGTATGCATACAACGGCTGGGAAGCAGAGGCATTTCATCGTCGGAATAGATGGCCTCCATTTCCTCCTCCAAAGACGACGCAGAGATGGGTGCTTTTGAGGTAGGGGGTACGTCCAAATTTATCTCCTTAGTTAGATAAGTTTTTGCCACATGGCTTGCAGTATTGCATATGAAAGGAATGGGTCGCGACAAAAGACTTTGGTTTTTCTCCCCCTGACATCGAGGATAATGTATCCCTTAGAGAAAGCTTCTTTAAGATCTTCAATTGAGATCTCCAAACTTGTGGCAATCGCTTCACTCTCGTCTAGGTGACGAGCGACTTTTTTTGTCACGGTCCCAAAATAGACGGGGCGGGTTCCTCCAATGACACCTGTCCCTGATGCGACGGTGCCTAGGAAGGTAAACTTTTTGACAATGCATCCAGTTTCTTCCTTGAGCTCTCGCTTTGCAGCCTGCTCAAGGGTTTCATTCTCACGTTGTCCCCCGCGGGGGAGTTCGAGTTCCCAACATCGAGTGGTATGGCGGAAGTTGACATTGACAACCACTTTCTTGTCTCGAACTGCAAAGATTACGACCCCCGAAGGGCCGATTAGGCCTGTTTTTCGTAGGAGGCGTTCATAGGTTCCCATAATTCCGCCTGGGAAATAGACCGCATCGCGCACCCAAATCCAATATTGGTCTTCTGCGACAATCCCCACACGACTGTACCGCTTTGCCTCTTCAGTCGAAAATCCTTTACGAAGGAGTTTGTGATAGCAGTGGTTTTCGATTTTCTTGATCTCAGCAGGATTGGTGGCGATCTCAATTTCTCCACGCTTCCACGAACCAAGGCGTCCCATCACTTCGGGAAATTGCTCAAAAAGGGTATGATAATTAGGATCAGCGCTGAGAGAGAAAGTTAGAAAAAGTAGGGCTAGCAACGTTTTCATGCGAACAGTTTGCTGCCACTAAGGAGTTATTGTCAAATGGAGATGCCACTTATTGGAATGGGGACGTGGGAACTGAGCGGAAAAGCGTGTACGGCTTCAGTGGAAGAAGCTCTTTTGATAGGCTATCGTCACATCGATACTGCCTTTTCATATGAGAATCACCGCGAAGTGGGAAAGGCTCTGAAGAGAGTCAATCGCGAAGAGATCTTCCTCACGACAAAATTTACTCCCGATATCAAGGGATCTGTGGAGGAGGTGTGCGACCTTGCTCTTAAAGAGTTGGATACTGACTATCTTGACGCGCTTTTGATCCACTGGCCTTACAGGGATTGTTCACTCGAAAAAATTCTTGAAGCACTTTTTACTCTGGTTGAAAAGGACAAGCTTCGCTTTCCCGGTGTATCGAACTACACGATCCATCATATGCAAGATGCCTTTGATGCGGGACTTTCGATCCCGGTTAATCAGGTGGAATTTCATCCTTATCTATACCAGAAGGAGCTCCTCGAGTTTGCAAACCGTCATGGGACAAAGCTTGTGGCCTATCGCCCCTTCGGGAAGGGGAAGCTTCTAAAAGAAGAGTCTCTATTTGGAGAGATTGGAGAGAAGTATGGGAAAACTGCCGGCCAGGTGGTGCTAAGGTGGATCACTCAAAAGGGGATTCCCGTTATCCCCAAGGCTTCATCGGAAAAACACCTCAAGGAAAATTTTGAGAGCTTGGATTTTGATTTGGGACCAGAAGATATAAAAAAAATCGATGAGCTGGGGAAGAAGGTCAGGTACTGTATAGGAGGAAAGATCGGAAGGCCCGATGAATTTGAATATTAGTACCTACTCTAGTAAACTGGGAGGATGAATTATTGCCCATCTATCTGGAGCACGAAGCGTCGCAAGACCCGTGAAATCAAAGTAGGCCCTATCGGAGTGGGAGGGGACAATCCGGTCCGGATCCAGTCGATGACCACTTCGAGCACCCGGGATATTGAAGGGACCATAGAGCAGATTATCCGCCTTGCAGATGCAGGGTGTGAGATAGCCCGGGTCACTGTCCAGGGAATGAAAGAAGCGGATGCCTGTGAAGGAATCAAAAGCGGTCTCATTCAAAAAGGCTATACGATCCCGCTTGTTGCCGATATCCATTTTTATCCACCAGCTTCCATGCGCGTTGTCGACTTTGTCGATAAGGTAAGAATCAACCCCGGCAACTTTGTCGATCGAAGAGCGAGTTTTAAGCAGCTTGAATATGACGATAAGAGCTACCAAGCTGAGATTGATAAAATTGAAGAAAAATTCACTCCCCTCGTCGAAAAATGTATCCGACTTGATCGGTCGATGCGCATTGGAACAAACCATGGCTCTCTTTCCGATCGGATCATGAACCGGTATGGAGATACTTCTTTCGGAATGGTTGAGTCGGCTCTTGAATTTGCCCGTGTTTGCCGTAAGCTCAATTATCACAATTTTCTCTTTTCGATGAAGGCGAGCAACCCGGTGGTGATGATTCAAGCTTACCGCCTCCTCGTAGCGAGCATGGACGAGCTGGGATGGGATTATCCACTCCACCTCGGCGTGACCGAAGCAGGTGAAGGAGAAGATGGCCGGATCAAATCGGCGGTCGGCTCAGGGAGTTTGCTCCTCGATGGCCTTGGCGATACGCTCCGCGTTTCTTTAACTGAAGACCCTTGGGCAGAGATCGACCCCTGCACCCGGCTAATTCAGCTGGCTGAAAAGCAACAGGGAAGGGGGACGATCCCCTTCGAAGAAAAGGGAAGAAATGCCGAAGAGATCTCTGCTCGACCTGTGACTCTTTCGCCACATAGTGGCTTGCATCGGGATGGGTCGGTGATTTTAGAGGTAGGTCCAGACCAGTGGGAAGAAGAGAGTTTTTTCAAGGAACTGGGGTGTGATGTCCAATTTGGGCGTCCCATTCGAACCCTTGCTACAGTTGACGGACTGATTTGTCCACCACTTCCAAACGGCTTACCAGAGCCTTTAGCGCGCCTTCAAGAGATTGGTGTTTCTATATTGACCCCGACGCTCGGAGTAGCGGGAACGATTTGGCTGACAACTCTTGAAGAAGAATCTTCATTGCCCTTCGCCGTGATCGTGACTGAGGAAGGGGAATGGGAGCGACTGACCCGTCTTAAACCCGAGATGATTTTGTTTGCTCCTAAAGGATCATATCTTCACGAGGGGCGGCGTTTCTTTTCCTTCCTTAAAGAGAAGGGGATTGATCTTCCTGTCTTATTTCACTTTTCCTATGGATCGACTCAGGAAGATTTTCTTCTCGAGTGTAGCAGCGAGTGTGGCTCTCTCCTCGCTGACAAGCTTGGTGAGGGGCTTGCTCTTCGTGGGCCTTACCTTCTTTCTTCTTTGCGTGAGTTTAGTTTTTCTCTCCTTCAAGCAGTTCGGATGCGCACCTCGAAGACCGAGTTCATCTCGTGCCCAGGCTGCGGCAGAACTCTTTTCGATCTGCAAGAGGTTTCAAAAAGGATCCGTGACAAAACCGCCCATCTACCCGGTGTGAAGATTGCGATCATGGGATGCATCGTCAATGGTCCTGGAGAAATGGCCGATGCCGACTTTGGGTATGTGGGCTCGAGACCTGGAAAAATCGATCTTTATGTGGGCAAAACGTGCGTTGAGAAGAATATTGATTTCGAAGATGCAGACTTTCGTTTAATTGAATTAATTAAATCGCATGGTAGATGGGTTGAAAAGCCAGAGTTAATTAGCTTATAAAAGCAAGATCGTGTTATATTAAAATTAGATTGGGAGTGATCCGTCGACTCGAAGATTTTGCTCTCGAGAAGATGCCCCGAGATATCATTGCCTCTTACAGAGATAGAAGATAGCAGGTCGTGTGTCATTCACAGCCTGCAGTCAAACCAGCTTGGGGAAAAGGGATGACTCTTTGCCTCTCCGCTTTTAGTGGGGAGGCGTTTTTTTTTGGCGGAGTTTTGTGAAATAGGCAAGACGCTTCGCCATCTCCCTCTCAAATCCCCGCTCTACAGGCTCATATAGATGGGGCCTTTCGATCCCATCTGGAAAATAGTTTTGTCCGGAAAACGCATCTGGCTGCTCGTGGTCATAGAGATATCCCTCCCCATATCCCTCGCTTTTCATCAGCTTTGTAGGTGCATTGAGGATCGTTTTGGGAGGGCTTAAGTGGCTAGTTTTCGCGGCAAGGCTTTGCGCTTTTTTAAAGGCGGTGTAGATCGCATTGCTCTTCGGGGCAAGTGCGAGGTAGATCACTGCTTGGGCAAGTGCTAGCTCACCTTCTGGGGAGCCGAGTTGGGAGTAGGTCTGCCAAGCATTTAGTGTGACGGTAAGGGCCTGCGGATCGGCAAGGCCGATGTCCTCGGTCGCCATCCGGATAATCCTTCTAGCAAGAAACTGAGGATCTTCTCCCCCTTCAAGCATCCGTGCAAGCCAGTAGAGAGAAGCGTCCGGATCAGAGCCTCGTACCGACTTGTGGAGGGCTGAGATCAGATTGTAATGGCCATCATCCCCTTTGTCGTAGAGGGCTGGCCGTTTTTGAACCCACTCTTCGAGTTCGCCTACTCCAATTTCCTGGTCTGCAGGGGCAAGAGAGAGGTTTTCGAGCATGTTGAGAAGATGGCGCGCATCGCCTGCAGCGAGTCCAATGAGTGCATCCTTTGCCTCCTCGGTGAGGGGAGGGCAGGAGGGGGAGCGCGAAACAAGGGTTTCGAGATCTTCATGGGAGAGGGGATGTAGAACAAGAGTGCGAACGCGGGAAAGAAGAGCGTTGTTGAGAGAAAATGAGGGGTTTTCAGTGGTGGCTCCAATGAGAGTGATCGTTCCATTTTCGACAAAGGGGAGGAGGGTATCTTGCTGGGCCTTGTTGAACCGGTGAATCTCGTCGATGAAGACGATCAGAGGGCGGCTCAGTAGAGGGTGGTCCTTATGGTCCTGAAGGGCTTTCTTTAGATCGGCCGTCCCATGGAAAACAGCGCTGAACATGAGAAGCTCAGCATCAAAAGCGGCTGCATAGAGGCGGGCAAGGGTAGTTTTGCCCGAGCCGGGAGGGCCCCAGAGCAAAATCGAGAGGGGGCGCTGGCTCGCCACTGTTTTGGTGATCCATCCCTTTTCTCCAATGAGATGCTCCTGTCCCACCATCTCTTTGAAAGATTGGGGGCGTAGCCTATCTGCAAGTGGAGCTGAAGAAGGATTGGGCCTGGTCACATGCCCAGTCTATCAGAAAAGGCTTATTTCCGGCTGGCTTTTCGGTCGATTTTGTGGACTTCGACGATCCAGTGGGGTTTGCGGAGCTGATAGATGACGAGAGGGATAGCTGACATTAGAACAAGGCCTCCGATGAGGAAGGACTCATAGAAGAGGGGGCTTCCCACATCGATTTGATGGGGAGGAATGAAGGCTAGGAAAATCACAAAAATGCAGGCGATCATCCCAAGGATCGAGAAGAACCACATCCCTTTCTTCCCATAAGGGACTTTATAGGCCCTAGGAACGTGGGGTTTGAGGTATCTAAGCCGGATGGCAGAAACGAACATGAGTACATACATCACCAGGTAGATCTGGGCGCTCATGGCACTGAGGATCCAAAACGCTGCGCTGATGTTAGGAAGCTCCAAAATCACGAGAGAAGTGACTGACATGATGATCGCTTGGAAGAGGAGCAAATTTGTGGGAACTCCATGTTTGTTCTTCTTGTGGAACATAGGAGGAAGGCAGCCGTGCGTTGTCGTGGCATAGAGCCCCTTAACAGGTCCTACGATCCACGCATTGACCTCTGCGACGGCTCCAATGACAAGAAGGATCCCCATGATCGGAAGAATCCAGCCCAAGCTGTAGTAATCGAAGAATTTTTGAAACGCTGCCATAAGTCCTGCAGCCAAGTTGATCTCCTCCTTAGGGATGACATAGGCAATCGCCAGAGAGCCGAGCATGAAAACAGAGAAAGTGATCAGAGCAGCCAGGATGATCGACTTGGGGTAGTTTTTTTTCGGATTTTCCACTTCATTTGCATAGGAAGAGGATACCTCTAGACCAGCAAAAGCGAGGACAAGACCCGCTAAGAAAACGACATTGCCCAGGTGGGAAAAATCGGGGATGAGGGCAGACCAGGAGAGTTGAATATCGGTTGGCTGGTCTCCTCCAAGCCAGAGTACCCCAAGTCCGATGATGAAAAGACCGGGAAGGATAGTTCCAGCGATCACGCCAATGGTACTGAATAAACTGGATGTCCTCATTCCCAGGTAGTTGAGAAGAGTCATTCCCCAGAAGCTGACGAGGATAACTCCCACAAAATAAACTTTGTTCTCAGCTAATGCAGGATTGAAAATATAGGCGATGGTAGCAGCGACAAAGGAGAGGATAACAGGGTACCAGGCTACATTGTGAACCCACTGCATCCAAACAGCAAAGAAACCCCAGCGATCTCCTAGGGCCTCACGGACCCAGATATAGATACCGCCTTCTTTGGTCCATCCAGTGGCGAGTTCAGCAGCGACGAGAGCGCAAGGGATTAGAAAGAAAAGAGCGACAAGGCCAAAAAAGAAAATGGCGCTAAGTCCATAAGTAGCAACGAGAGGAAGGTTCCGAAGGCTCGCCATGATCGCAACATTGAGCATGACCAAGACGAAAACACTAATTACACGCCGCTTTTTCTTTGTTGGGGATACAGCCATAGGGGCCTCTTTTTTTTCTTCTTTGGGCCCTTGTAAATGATAGGCCGTTTAAATTCAATTTCTTGGCTACTTTTCCAAGAAAACCATACTTGGCCGCAAGTTCTTGAGGCTGCATTAGAAAAACGATCAATTATAAATGGCTGCAAACCAGTTGGCTAAAAACAGAAAAAAAAGTTTTGGTCTCAACCGTTTCGAATTGAGAAAGCTCTAGCTTTAGAGCTGTTTTGCCCCCTTTTTCTTTTTTCTGGATCGGTTACAATAGCCATTAAGGGAACGATGCATTTCTCCCTTTAAAAATGCACCACTAGCACCCCAACTTGGAGAGAACACGATGCCGCGCAAGAATAAACAACCGAAGCAACAACCTAAACAACAGCCGCACCCGACACCACGTAAGCAATACAAACAGAAAACTCAAAAGCATCCCAAAGGGCAATAAGCCATATCATTGCCAACTTTCTCTGGGCAAGTTCTTCGGAACTTGCCCTTTTTTGGTGGTCCTATAAGGTGTGAAGCTGAAGACTGCTTGTGGGGAAAGTGAATGGCAGGATCATCCTTTTCACCCATAGTTGGCTATGGCCTCGGCGCATTTATCTAGCATTACATCTTTAAGACTACCCTTTTTTTTGCCCCTTTGTTATCCTGTGGAGTTTAGTTTTACACGGAGAAAGTGTTTCCTATGAAGACCCTATTTCTTTCCTTAGTCCTTATTTTATCTACTACCTTATCTGCAGGAGGTTCCATGAAGTTTACTGAGCCCAAAGAGGCGATGGCTTTCGAAAAAAACAAGACATACAAAGCCGTTATCTATACATCAAAAGGGAAAATCACCTGTGAGCTTTTTCCCGAGAGTGCGCCTTTGTCAGTGACCAATTTCATTAAACTCGCTGAGGGAGGATTTTATGACGGCCTCACTTTCCACCGAGTGGTGGAGAATTTCGTTATTCAAGGGGGAGATCCCGATGGAACAGGGCAGGGTGGACCCGGATACACAGTTCCAGCAGAGATCGGCCTTCCTCATGAAAAAGGAGCTCTTGCATGGGCGCGACTTCCTGATCAAGCCAACCCTAAGAAGCGCTCGAGTGGATCACAATTCTACATTACTCTGGAGAAGGTTCCCTATTTAGATGGGGAATACACTGTCTTTGGTCATATCCTTGATGGAGGCGATGTGACAAAGAAGATTGCTCCCAAAGATAAAATCGAGAAAATCGAGATCATTGTCGAATAATTTCAATGATTTTTTGAAAATTTCGACACAAATCCCTGCTTTTAAGAGGCCGATTTAAAAATAAATCGGCCTTTATGTTTTTTTTAAAAAGCGGCTCAGAGTGTACTCTAAAAAGGAAAATACTAAATCTCTCTTTTTAAATCTACCAAATTGTGAAATTTTTTTTTGTTTTTAAATAAAAATCTATTATATTGGAGATTGTAGGAGACAATGTTGTGAAGAAGGTCCCATGCCATGGGGAGAAGAAGAAAACACAATCCTATGCATGCAAATAAGGAGGAATTGTCATGGCTATAAGAAGAAAAAAGAAAGCAGCTACTAAAAAGACTGCTGCGAGAAAAACAACTCGCAAAAAGACTGCAAGAAAGACTGCTCGCAAAACTACTGCGAGAAAGACTACTGCAAAGAGAAAGACAACTGCGAAGAGAAAGACAACTCGCAAGAAAGCTGCTAAAAAGACAACAGCTAAGAGAAAGACAACTCGTAAAAAAGCTGCGAAGAAGACTGCAAGAAAGACTACTCGCAAGAAAACTGCGAAGAAGACTGCAAGAAAGACTACTCGCAAGAAAACTGCTAAGAAAACTGCCAGAAAGACTACTCGCAGAAAAGTAGCTAAGAAAACTACTGCGAAGAGAAAAACAACTCGTCGTAGAAAAGCAGCAGCATAACTCAATCCTGATGAGGGCTTAAGTCACTACGCTAGTGGTGCTTGAGCTGCTGAAATCTTATCGAGCAAGCGCAGGGCTTGCTCGTTTTTTTTATCCTGAAATCTCACTAAATTTCCCGCAAAAAGTGATCTCTTCCAAGGGCTTGCGCCCACTTGGCGCCTCGGCTCCTTGGAGTTTTTCAGGGAGATTCTCTTTGGGAGCTCGCTTTCCAATCGCCGCCATTGCCTCGATCGTGTATCCATCGGGGATTTCCAGAGTTTTTCTTGCCAAATCGAAGTCAAAACCGCTCATTCCATGGACGACAAGGCCCATAGAGGATCCTTGCAGGGCAAGTGCCATCCAGGCAGAGCCGGTGTCATAGGAGTGGGTAACTGCGGGCTTGTTATTCCTCTCGAAGGTATTTCGAGAGATGACGACGAGGAGGACTGCCGCGTTCTTTGTCCAGGCTTGGTTGGCCTCCACCATGAGAGGGAAAAAGAGATCCCACTCGGGGGTATCCCTTTTGGCATAGAGGAACCTCCAAGGCTGTTCGTTATAGCTCGAGGGGGCCCAGCGGGCTGCCTCAAACAAAGTAAACAGCTCCTCGTCAGAGATCCCTTCCCCTGTCATCGAGCGAGGAGACCATCGATTCAGGATGAACGGATCCACTGAGTAAGTGGGGTTTCGGTTTTTTTTGACTTCTTTAGAGAGTTGAATATTTTCCATTTCTCCAGCTTAAAGAGAGTAAAGATTTATTTCAATCGGCTATACTTAAAGAAAAGGAGAGCGGTATGAAAGTAGCAGTGATAGGGTGCGGGGTCATGGGAGCGGCATTTGCCCGCCAGTGGGCCAAAAAGGGGGATGAGCTTTATCTCTGCGACCATAGCCAGGAGAAAGGGGGGGCGCTTGCAAGTGAGCTAAAAGGGCGATTCTTCTCCTCTGCAAAGGAGGCTGTTCAAGGGGTAGATCTGATCCTTTTCTCCGTAAAGCCCAAGGACCTCGAGAAGACAGCTGCTGAAATTGGCAAGCTTGACGAGCATATCCTGATGAGCATTTTATCAGGGACAACTTGCGAAAAGCTCCGAAAAACCTTTGAAGGAGGGCATGTAGTTCGCTCGATGCCTAATTTGGCCCTGACCGAAGGGGAGTCAGTCATTGCACTCGTCAGGGACGAGGCTCTTCCAGATACGGTTGTCTCCAAGGTAGACAAACTTCTCGAGGGGATGGGGCTCATTTTTTGGACTGAAGAGAGAAACATCGACGCTGTAGCAGCACTTGCTGGCTCAGGACCAGCCTTTATCCTCGCAATGATCGAAGCTCTCGTTGAGAGTGGGGTGGTCATGGGGCTGAGCGCAACCCAATCCAAAGACCTAGCCCTTCAGACGATTTTAGGGGCGGTAGCGCTCCTTAAAGCCCGCCCAGATAGTCATCCTGGGGAAATCCGCTGGCAAATCTGCTCTCCTGGAGGGACAACGATTGCGGGGATGCGCGCTTTTGAAGAGGCGGGCGTTCGGGCAGGGATCATGGATACGATTCTAGCTACTTATTGGCGTGCGAAAGAGCCTCATTGAAAATTGTGATTTTCTCGGCATACTCATCGCCTCCTTCCTCGAAGACATGCTTTGTGTAGAAGTGTTCTGCAGCCATTCCGAGCATTCCGATCCCGTTAAGAACAAGTCCTAAAGCGACACCCCCGAGTCCGAAGAGAAACAGGCCGATATAGACAAGGGGAGGGATCACCGATCCCATCGCGAGTTTATTGATCCGCATTTGGGTTTTAAGCTGGTCTGAAACGCTTGAGAGGAGGAGCTCAGCTCGCTCCTCACCAATTTTTTGGGTTATTGGGTCTTCAGAGCTCAGGTCTGTGAACGCTTTCTCCAGTTCGCTAGTCAGCTGCTCTGTCATCCCAGGAGAAATCCTCCTCCCAAGTGTCGCAAGCTTGATTTTTCGTCCCGCCTCTTCAATATGCTCAACCTCTTCGTCCTGCTGATCTGAAGATAGATGAGCTAAATGCGTGGAGACATATTCTTGAATTTTCCCTTTTTCTGTGTCTGAAAGGGAAAAAAAGCGAGATTCTAGCCATGTAAGGCGCTCTTCAAGAGACCCTTTTTGGAGCTGGGTGTGAATCTTGCCTGTGGTTTCGTGCTGATAGCCATTTGTTCCCAGCTGTATTGGCCCCAAAATAAGGGAGAAGATGAGAAAGGGGAGCATAACGGCTTTTCCGATCAGATGGAAAAAATTGGCAACTTCCGAAACCTCAGAGGTGTAGATCGCCGCGTCGGTTAAGACGACAGCTTCGATCCCTAGGTTGAAAAATTCCTTCCCATGATCCAAATGGGTAGCCGCAATACGGGCATGGTCGATCAATTCGTCATGATCAACGGGCAAGGGTAGTGGGGTTCCATTTATAGCTTTAGTCATAGTAGTATTATAACACATAATTATGTTTATATACATCTAATAATTAACCAATTAATATAAGTTATTTTAATTTGCATGGTGTTTAAAATTAATATTTATATACAATGAAGGAGGAGGAAGAGTCTATGAAAGTTGCGATTCTCGATAAGAAGGTGCGCCGGAATATCGCCCTATTTAAGCATTTGGTGGATCACCAGGCGGTGCAGGAAAAAGCTCGATTTTACCAACTCGCAGGGAAAGCCTATAAGGCCTTCCTTAACTGCAAGTCGGGAGAACTGCGTTTTTTTGACCTCGAGAAGCAGGATCTGCCCAAAGGAGAGTGGAAATCCATCCAGATCCTCTTCCAGCCATCCAAAGGAGAGGGAGCATTTTCAGTAAGTAGCGAGGAAAAGGGGTCTTTTTCTTGTGAAGAGTTAAATCCAGGAGCCTACGCCCTTTTTACGAAGACTCTCCACATCTTGAATCAGATTTGTTACGATCCTAAGCAGGAGGGGAATCCCTTTTGGGTCTTGCGCCAGATCACCGATCTCGATTTTGAACTGACCAAAGAGGAAGAGGGAAAGCAAAACCTTCTTCAGGAGGCTTGGCACGATATCAATCGAGAAGAAGCTGAAAAGCTTCTCCAGAAGCATCCTATGGGCACCTATCTTTTTCGGAAAGGGCAGTTTGCTCAGTCTCTTGAACTGGTTTTGAATCGCAATTTTCCTGTACCTATCCGCTGCTTTACTCTTACCCTGTCTGATTGGGGAGGAAGGATTTCAGAGAGGACATTAATCTGGAAAGATGAGCAGTGGCTTTTCTATAACGATGATCCGACCCTTTCCGGACCTGCGTTTGGAACCACGCAAGAGCTGCTTGCTACGCTTGGAGACCAGCTTCAGAAGCCTCTTTTTGCCACTGAATCGTAGACGTAGCTAGCTCGTAATTCTCAGCCCCTTTTTTTAAGACCTGTGTTTCATAGAAGAACTCCGCGGCGACTCCGATTAGAGCAAAGGTATTGAGGATCAGGGTTAATGGAAGGGCTATTGATCCCATCAAGGCCAAAGTAAGTGTCGCGAAGGATAAGACGATGGTTGCACTGGCAATGGCGTGAACCGACAATCTGCTTTTAACTTGGTCGGCAACGCTATCAACCAAGATTTGTGCTCTAAGCTTGCCCTGGGCTTGTATTTTCTTTCTCCAAGAGCTCATTTCATTGGAGGCAATTTTTAGATCCTCTTTCACTTTTTCTGCGAGCTTCGGAGTGACCTTTCTTTTGAAGATTTCGAATTGGATATCGAGGGTTTTCTCTGCGATTCGGTCGAAGCTAAACGCCTTTTGAGTGTTGCTCAGGTCAGGAAGATGAGTTTCGATATACTCTGTGATTTTCTCTACTTCCTGAGGGTCTAGTGAGAAAAAGCGGGTTTTTAGCCATTCCATTTTCTCTTCTACAGATTTGCCTCGCTCTTCTAAATTCTCGATGACTTTCTTGTCTGAAGCATACTGAACACATTGGGCGACGAGCTGAATAGTCCCTAGAGCATAGGCAATGGCGATAAAGGGGAGCGAGATGATTGTGAGCACATGCTTGAGATTCTCGATCTTTTGGGGGAGCTCGGAGCCATACAGGAGCGAACTTCCTAGAACGGTTCCTTGGATCCCAGAAAACGTGATCTTACTTGCCAGATTCAGTTGGCTGGCGGCAAATTTCGTATAATCGAGCCTTTTCTCATAGTCGATGGCAAAGGAGTGTTTTCCTTTTTCTACTACTTTGTGAACATGATCATCCAGCTCTAGGGGGGGTGTGTTCATCCCTAGATATGGATTAAATGAATAATGAATATTATCTGGCGTCATTTTTTTATATAATTATAGTATTCTTATTCTATATCTTGTTGTTTATTTAAACAACTAAAATTAAATAGTTTATGTAAAATAATTCTTGAAAGAATATTACCAATTCCTTCATTTTGGAATACAATGCATTCTATGGAGGAAACATATGAAATTCACAAAAATTCTTTCACTTATTTTTTTGACCACGGCCATGACTTTGGGGGCAGCCGAGACAGAGCAAAAACCCGAAATCCGGGTGGAAAAGTCGGTTACTGACTATATTGCGAAAGATTTTTCTCATCTGCTTGGTATGGAGGGGTTTAGTGATGAACTTCTCAACATGCACTTCACTCTCTACAGGGGGTATGTGAAGCATACGAATTTGTTGAACAAGATGCTCCGTTCTTATCTGGTCGGAAAAAGCCCAGATTACACCTACCAGGCCCTCAAACGGCGCTTTGGCTGGGAGTTTGATGGGATGCGCCTTCATGAGCTCTACTTCGAGAATCTAGGGGGGAAAACCGAGCTAGACAAGTCATCTGCCCTATATCAGCTAATCATGCGGGATTTCGGCTCCTATGATGCTTGGAAGGCTGATTTCATTAGCACGGGGAAGATGAGGGGAGTGGGCTGGTCTGTTCTTTATCTGGATCCCAAAACGGATCGTCTTTTCAATACCTGGATCAATGAGCATGATGTGGGGCATCTAGCAGGTGGAGACCCGATCCTCGTCATGGACATCTGGGAGCATGCCTATATGCCTCAATATGGGCTCGATCGGGGCAAATACATCGATGCCTTTTTCAAGAACATCGACTGGGTTGTTACGGCGAGGCGGCTCCATAATGCCGTAATTAGTCGTTAATGGACCCTGCTGACAAAAAGCTCCTTTCTGAATGCACCGTCCAGTCGTTCAAAGCGAGTGGGCGGGGAGGGCAGCATGTGGCCAAGACCGATAGTGCGGTCCGCCTGATCCACCGCCCCTCAGGGATCCGAGTCACCTCTCAGCAGGAGAGGAGCCAGTATCTCAACAAAAAAATCTGTCTTGAGAAG
>Ga0180437_10001827_pt1 | contig 35576 bp, 32 predicted proteins | sample SS_ome_4_FD_132410 | JGI IMG/M metagenome (GOLD analysis project Ga0180437, IMG submission 132410) | Hypersaline lake sediment archaeal communities from the Salton Sea, California, USA - SS_3_D_1 metaG | ecosystem: Environmental > Aquatic > Non-marine Saline and Alkaline > Hypersaline >... | reverse complement strand
GGCGGAAAGGTGCAACGCACTTTGGGGCTCGCAAAACGTTCCAAAACACCGGAAAATGCTTCCTTTTGGCATCCAAGCAAGTGCGTTGCACCTCAAGCCAACTCATTTGAAACACACCCAAATCGTTTATCGCATATCGCGTATCGCCATTTGCAATGTGCCATCTGCCATCCGCTATCTGCAATCTGCTATCTGCAATCTGCTATCTGCAATCTGCTATCTGCTATCTGCTATCTGCCATCTGCTATCTGTCTGGAGGTGCTTATGACCATAGGTGATCGCTCCGGCTATCTCTACCTGGGCCGGCGACTGGACACCGACGAGCCGCTCTTTTACGAGGCCCGCGACCTGGCGACCCATGTCGTCTGCTTGGGCATGACCGGCAGCGGCAAGACAGGGTTGGGGCTGGTACTGCTGGAAGAGGCAATCTTGCAGGGCATCCCCATCTTGGCCGTAGACCCAAAAGGCGACGTTGCTAACCTGCTGCTGACCTTCCCCGAACTCCGCCCCGACGACCTGCGACCGTGGGTCAGCCCGGAGGCTGACCAGCGCCGCGATCTCAGCCTCGACGCCTACGCCGAGGAGGTCGCTGCCGCCTGGGCCGACGGGCTGGACCGGTGGGGCATTGACGCCGAACGCATCCGGCGACTTAGAACCGCCGCCGAGTTTGCCGTCTACACCCCCGGCTCGGACGCGGGGCGCCAGATCAACCTGCTTCACACCTTCGAGGCACCCGACCTGTCGTGGGAGACGGACGAGGAATTGCTCCGCGACCAGATCGGAGGCACGGTCTCGGCCCTGTTGGCCCTCGTCGGCGTGCAGGTCGACCCGCTCCGCAGCCGCGAGCACATCCTATTGACCAACATCTTGGAAGATGCCTGGCGCAAGGATGAATCGCTCGACCTGACGCAGCTGCTCACGCGGGTGCAAAAGCCGCCATTTGCCCGGCTGGGTGCTTTCCCCGTAGAAACGTTCTTCCCGGAAAAAGAGCGGCTGGACCTGGCATTGGCCCTCAACGCGCTGATCGCGGCTCCCAGCTTTGAGAATTGGCTGGAGGGCGAGCCGCTGGACGTGGACGCGCTGCTGCGGTCTCCAGACGGCAAACCACGGGTGAGCATCTTTTACCTGGCTCACCTGGACGACGCCGGGCGGATGTTCTTTGCCACACTCTTGCTGGAACAGGTGCGCGCCTGGATGCGCCGCCAGAGTGGCACAACCGACTTGCGGGCATTGCTCTACTTTGACGAACTGTACGGCTACCTGCCGCCCCATCCACGCCGTCCCCCATCCAAACCGCCGTTGATGGCGCTGCTCAAGCAGGGACGAGCGCTCGGCCTGGGAACGGTGCTGGCGACACAAAATCCGGTAGACGTGGATTACAAGGCGCTGTCCAACGCCGGCACGTGGATAGTGGGCAAACTGCAGACCGAGCGTGACCGCGATCGCGCCCTGGAAGGCGTGGCCGAGGCGGCACTGGAAGCAGGTGGGCACGTGAATCGGGCTTCGCTGAAGCAACAGGTGGCCGGACTGGAATCGCGCCATTTTCTGCTGCACAACGTCCACGCCGAGGTGCCGCTGATCTTTCGCTCACGTTGGGCCATGAGTTATCTGCGAGGGCCGCTGACGCGGGACCAGATCCGGGCACTGACCGGCAAGGCGAGAGACGGGCGGGAAACGGGGGACAGACGAGAGGGACAACAGGCACCGGTGGAAGCAGCGGCAATTTCGGTGGAGACAGAGGCGGAGCGACGAGTCCCGGAGCCAGCGCCCGTTTGGACAGAGGCCTATGCCGGGGTGCCGCCCGCGTTACCGTCGGGCGTGCGGCAATACTTCTTACCCGTGGAAACCTCGCTCGAGTGGGCTGTGCGCCAGGCTGAGAAGGCAGAAGAGACGATCATCGTCTACCAGGACAGGCGGCTGGTCTACGAGCCGCGACTGCTGGCCCAGGCGACGGTGCGCTACACCCACACCAGATCGCAGCTCTCCCACGATGTCTCCTACACGCGCCTGGTCGAACTGCCGCCGGAGAGCGGGTTCGTGGAGTGGGAGACGGCGATCGGTGACGTTCCGCTGAGGAACCTGGAACCCCGTCCCGCCCAGGGGGCCTTCTTTGCGCCGCTGCCCGCTAACCTGACCTCCTCCCGCGCCTTGAACGCGCTCCGCAAAGAGTTCGCCGACTATCTCTATCGCCGGGAACGATTGACCATCCGGCATAACCCGGCACTAGAACTCTATTCCACGCCAGACGAAACCGAAGGCCAGTTCATTCGCCGTTGTCGCCGGGCGGCCCAGGAGGGCCTCGACACCGCCGAGGAGAAGCTTCGCGACAAGTACGAAGCCAAACTCGATAAATTGGGCATCCGGCTGCGCCGCGAGGAGCGCGAGCTGGACGGGGACCTGGCCGAGTACGAGGCCCGCAAGCGGGAGGAACTGCTGTCGGCAGGCGAGTCGCTCCTGGGTTTCCTGGGCGGGCGACGCTCCAGCCGCGCCGTCTCGATCCAGAGCCGCAAGCGGCGACTGACGCAACAGGCCAAACTGGACGCGGAAGCGTCGGAAGAAGAGATCACAGACCTGGAGGAACAGATCGCCGACCTGGAAGCAGAACTCCAGGAAGAAGTGGCCGAGGAAAACGAACGGTGGGCCAAGGCCATTGAAGCCATCGAACGACTGGAGGTCCGACCCACGAAGAGCAACGTCCTCGTGGAACGCTTCGGCCTGGCCTGGGTGCCCCGCTGGGAAGTGGCCTACGAGGACGAGCGAACGGGCGAACTGCGGACGGTGTCGTTGCCGGCATTCGGCAGCGAGTAGAGAAACATGACACGATGTCGACCCTTGACGGGCGCCTTTGAGGAAGCTGTCTTTGAAGTAGTACCCGATGGCGAGATTGTTGTTGCCTCCATGTTCCAAAGTGAGATAGGTCGTAACTGCGGTATCCATGTGAAGGAGATGGCTTATCTGCTGAAGGAAAGATTTGGCGCACAACGCGCTGTAATAGGTGGTGGGTCGGCAGATACACAGCAATTCCTTCGAGGCGACTTTCCCGATGAACTACTCGAGGTAGGTGCCAGACCCAAACTGGCAACAGAAAGTGCAGCGCCGGAAGTGTTCGGGCCACGGGGCTTAGGCGCAATATTCGCAGTCCTCGTAAAGGCATAGTCTCCTGGGCTGGTCAGGAAAGACCCTTCGCCACTCCCGAGAGGTCTTATCTTGCCCAAGTATACAGGAGTTTCTGTCTTTGCTCAAAAAGACCTCCTTGCTGGGGGCCTTTTTGTCTTGCTGCCTCTCCAAAGATCAGCGTCGTTGTCCACCAAGGGGTGATGGTCAATGTTATTTTGCCCGTCGGCATAATAGTTGCACAAAAAGCAGCAAAACGATAGGCACTGGACTCAATTGCTCGCGCTAACGCGGTGCCCTATGGAATTCTCCCCTCTCGCAACACACGAGGGAAATTCAGCAGGACGTCAGAGGAACAACAAGCACATCTTCAAAGTCAGGTTCGCGCTTGGGGATGGAGTGGGCGTTACGGGACAGAATCTAACCACGTATCGCTCTAAACGCCGAGGTTCTCCAAGTAGTTGGCAAGAGTTGCCTTGAGCTGCGAAAACACGTCTTGCACGTTAGCAACACGCTCAGCCATGCGACCCCAGTCCAACTGGAATCCGTAGCCGTGAAAGGCCACATGCCTGAAGCGGCGGTACGGAGCCAAGGCAGACGCCAGGACTTCGTCAAACAACGCGGGGAGAGCGGGATGGGAAGGTCGGCAGAAACACTGGAACAGAACCAAGCTCAGCAGACTTTATAGCAATATCTTGCCTCGCTGCTCAATGAGACGGGTGAAACGAGTAGGCGGGCTCAGAGGGACAAGATCGAGCGGTATTCGCAACTCCTCTTCAAGCCGTGCGCCCAGCTCGTATAGCTTCCAGCCCGAAACGCCATCACAGGCCAGATCGAGATCCCTGGCCTGCCTCGGTGCAGTAGCAGCACTACCGAAAAGGATAAGGCGCGCCGCGCCGTAGGCTTTTGCGAGCGCAATGGCTCGCTCGATCTGTTCTTGTTTAATGGCCATACTCAGATTATACCACAAAAAGCAGAAGGAACAAGCTCTTGCTTTTTCATCCACCTTTTGGTACAATGGAAGGGACATAATCTCAGTTCCCAGAGAGGCACCTCATGGGTGCAGATTCCGTCGCCGGAAGGAGTCAGGAAGCTACGGCCACCGCCGTGCCACCCCTTCCCCAGTCACAAATCGACATGTGGCAGATGACCATCCGTCTGCTCTTGGCCGGAATGCTGGCTCTGACGCTGGGCATCGCCGTGGCTGTGCCAGCTTTCGAGCTGCTTTACGCCGGGCGTATCTACCCTGGTGTGTCGTCCATGGGTCTGCCCCTCGGCGGCCTGACGCCGACGGAAGCGGTCGCGTTGCTGTTGCAGCACGCCCGGCCCATTACCGGCCCCAAGATAGCCTTGTATGACACCGGTAGCGGCCAGCGGTGGCTGGTTTCCCCGGCTGACCTGGGTGTCCATCTGGACGTCGAGACGATGGTACGGGCCGCCTATGCGGCCGGCCGTCCAGACGGCTTTCTGGACAGCCTGCAAGCGCAAGCCCAGCTTCTATTCGCTGGTCAGGACATCCCCCAGGCCAGGGCCTTTGACGAAGCCAAGTCTACCCTATACGTGCAACTCCTGGCCGAGCAGGTGAACCGCCCGCCGCGCGACGCAACGCTGTCCGTGCTAGACCTGCACGCCGAAGCGATCCCGGCCCAGATTGGACGCACGGTAGACGTCGCTGCCACGCGGGCGCTGCTCTTTGCCCAGATGACAGGGCATACAGGCGGCGAGGTGCGGCTGGTCGTGACCGAAACGGCACCCAAAATTGTAGATGCGACGGCCGCTCAGGCACAGATCGAGCGCTTCCTGGCTGGCCCGCTGACCTTTACCCTGCCAGCACAAGAGCCAGACGCGGGTGAGGTCGAACCGTGGACGCTGGAGGCGGCCGACCTGGTGCAGTGGCTGATCATGGAAGTGATCCATGATTCCAACGGCGTGGGGCGCTGGCAGGCCCGTCTGGACCCCCAGCCTATCTCAGCCTTCGTCGAACCGATAGCCGAGGCGGTTCATCGTGACCCGGTGAACGCCCGGCTGGACTTTGACACTGCCACCGGCACCATAGTCGAGCTATCACCCAGCCAGCCAGGTCGCGAACTGGACACCGAGGCGGCGATAGCCCTGGCCCTGGAGCGAGCAACGACCGACCAGCGCACTATCACGCTGCCGCTAAAGTCCATTGAGCCAGAAATCTCGGCTGCCAATGCCACCGAACTCGGCATCCGGGAGCTGATCAGCGAGGGCGTGTCATTCTTTCGCAACTCGTCCTCTGGACGAGCCAACAACATCGCCGTAGCGTCGGCCCGCTACAACGGCGTGATCGTCCCGCCAGGAGAGATCTTTTCCTTCAACGAGCACCTGGGGGAAGTGAGCGCCGCCACCGGCTACGAAGAATCGGTCATCATCTGGGGCGACCGGACGAGGGTGGGTATCGGCGGCGGCGTGTGCCAGGTATCTACCACCGCCTTCCGGGCCGCTTTTGAGGCCGGCTACCCGATCATCGCGCGATACGCCCACGGCTTCCGCGTGAGCTGGTACGAGCCACCGGTCGGGTTGGACGCCACCGTCTATGCGCCGCAGGTGGACCTGCAATTTCTCAACGATTCGCCCTACTACCTGCTCATCGAGACGGACGTAGACGAGGCGACGGCCACGCTAAAGTTCTTTTTCTACAGCACCAGACCAGACTATACCGTCGAGATGGAAGGGCCTTTTGAAAGCAACGTGATGCCTCACCCTGAACCGATCTACGAAAAAGACCCCAGCCTGGCGCCAGGTCAGATGGTTCAGGTGGAGTGGCCCAAGGACGGCCTCGACGTGACAGTTTATCGCGTGCTAAAAAAAGATGGGCAAGAGATACGCCGGGACACCTTCTTCAGCCACTACTTGCCCTGGGCAGCGCGATACAGGGTGGGGCCGGAACCAGAAGCAGGAAAGGACGAAAGCAAAGAAGAACGCTAAGCACTTGTCCATCAATGACTTTGTACTTTCTGGCACTGGTGAAGCGCAGAATGGCGCCAGAGATGCCAAGTTGTTTCTGGACCAGTGTTAAGACAGGCAGCGGTTGAGGAGCGACCCCTCAACGGGAGGACAGGCATTGGCCAAAGAAAAAGTATTGGTCATTGACGACCGGGATGACAGTCTTGAGTTTATGACAGAGTATATTCTAAAGCCCAACGGTTACCGGTACCTCACCGCAAAGGACGGCGAGACCGGGTTGCAGCGTGCATTGAGAGAGGATCCGGACCTGATTATCATGGATCAGCGGATGCCCAAGATGACCGGGCTGGAAGTGCTGGCCGCGCTGAAAAAGACGCAGGCTGACATCCCCGTGATCCTGATGACCTTTCACGGCTCTGAGGAAACCGCGGTGCAGGCCTTTCGGTTAGGAGCCAGAGACTATATCACCAAACCCTTCGAGACAGAAGAGATGCTCGAAGCGATTGACCGGGCACTGGAGGGGCGACGCCTTCGCAAAGAGCGGGACAAGCTGACCCAGGAGTTGATGCAGACGAATCGCCAGTTAGACCGGCGGGTCAAGGAACTCGGCACGGTGTACAGCATCGGCAAATCTGTCACGGCCTTGCTGGACCCGGCCCAGGTCCTGAATCGCATCGTCGAGGCTGCCGTCTACATCACCAACGCAGAGGAGGGAGCGCTACTGCTCATTGACGAAGAAAGCGGCAACCTTTACCTTCGCGCTGCCCGCAACCTTGGAGAGCAGTTCGTTCGGGGCTTTCGTATCAAGGTGGATGATAGCATTGCCGGACAGGTGGTGAAAACAGGCGAACCCTTTATAGAAAGCGGTGACGCAAGCAGTCTCAAAGTCACGACCGGCTATCTGGTCAAATCGCTGCTGTACGTGCCGTTAAAGGTGGGCAACAAGGTCATCGGCGTGATGTCGGTAGACAACAAGGCTTCCAACCGGCCCTTTACCGACAACGACATGTATCTGCTGTCGGCCCTGGCCGACTATGCCAGTATCGCCATCGTCAACGCCCAACTGTACGGCGAAGTGAAGGTTCTCAATGAAGAACTGGAACAGAAGGTCAGGGAGCGAACCCGAGAACTCGAGGAAGCACAGGCGAAACTCATCCAATCGGAGAAACTGGCCTCCATCGGCCAGTTGGCGGCCGGCGTGGCCCACGAGATCAACAATCCCCTGGGGGTGATCCTCGGCTTTTCGCAGGTCATTATGAAAAAGCTGCCGGAAGATGACGCGCTGCGCACGCCGCTGCTCTCAATCGAGCGAGAAGGCCTGCGCTGCAAAAAGATCATCCAGGGGTTGCTAGACTTTTCGAGGAGCACCACGCCAACGCTGCAACCGGTGAACTTGAACGACGTGGTAGAATCGGCTTGTGAACTGTTCGAATACCAGATCACCGTCAACAACGTGAAGCTGACCAAGGGTTTTGCGCCTGACCTGCCAGAGATCCAGGCCGATCTAAACCAACTGCAACAGGTCTTCTCGAACCTGATCATCAACGCCTACCACGCGATGCCGAAAGGCGGAGAGCTGCGCATCACCACCCGCGCCGTAGGAGGCCGCGTACAAGCCATCTTTGCCGACACCGGCGTGGGCATCTCACCTGATAATCTAAAGCGCATCTTTGACCCCTTCTTTACCACCAAAGAGGTGGGCAAGGGCACCGGGCTGGGTTTGTCGGTCAGCCACGGAATCGTCGAGTCGCACGGTGGTACCATTGAGGTAGAGAGCCAGGTGGACAGGGGTACCACCTTTGTTGTCTCGTTGCCAGTGAATCGGGAGGGCGCCGACAGCCGGGAGGGCTAGTGTGCTTGCCTTGCCAACCGCCGTTCAGTCCTACGCTGTTGTCATCTTTGTGGGGCTGGTCATCAATCTGGCCCTGGGCCTCTATCTGCTCAGATGGGACCCTCACAGCGCGGTGAGCCGGCTGGTGGCCATCAGCCAGGGGTTGCTGGTCATCTGGGGAGCCACTACTCTGGTGGCCCTGGTCCTCGAGGCAAACCGGGTGACGCTCACCACCTTTACCGTCCTGCGCATCAACGCGCTGATCAACTATTTCGGTTCCAGCTTTTTGGGCTGCACATGGTTGCACCTTGCCCTCCTCTTTCCTCGCCGCCATCCGGTAATGCGCCACCGCTAGCTCTATCCCCTTCTCTACGGTCCCAACGCACTGTTTTACCTCCTCCGGCTCACCAATCCGTGGCATGGATGGTTCTATCAGTTCAGCTTGATAGAGGGTCACTTTATCAGCGCCCGTGCTCCGCTCTTCTGGGGATTCGTCACCCTGGCCTACAGTCAGATCGCCCTGGCCGTCACCCTTCTGACGCGCGCCGCGCTCCGACTGGACAACGCGCTGCACAGGAAGCAGGCGACCATCCTGGTGGTCGCGACGTTGCTGGTCCTGACGGGGCACGCGGCGCGCCTGGCATTCCCTCACCTTCTCGCCGCCGATCCTTCCCTCCTGCTCCTCACCCTCAGCGGGATGCTCTACGTCTATGGCGTGCTTCGTTACCGCTTGCTTGGTCTGTCGGTCGTCCTGAATCGTGCGGTGGTCCATGGGTTGACCTGGCTCGTGCTGGCTGCGACGATCTTTGTATTACTCTCCCTGCTGCCGCCAGCGTGGCACACGCTGCCCACCTGGGAGCTCGCCTTGATGGCGCTTCTTGGCTTCGGCCTGCTGAGAACAGCACATAATTGGGTAGGCAACCTGGTGGAACGTTCACTCAACCGGGATCGTCAGACCTACCAGCAGGCCGTGCAGCAGTTCATGGAGCAGTTGACCAGCGTGACGAGTTCGGATCAACTCTTGCCAGGGGTCGTGGACTTTATCGTCGAGACAGTGGCCGCTGAGAACGGGGCCATCCTTGTCCAGACGCCAACGAGAGGTGATTATGCACTGCGCTACAGCCGAGGTGTCGCTGCTGAGGGGGGATGGAAATACCGTGCCGATGATCCGTTCTTTGTCTACCTGCGCGGGCTAAAACAAAAAGTTCTAGAGCAAGAGCAGGTCATGGCACACCCTCGCTATCACAACATCCGTGACGTGGCCGAGCAGCGCCTGCGCCTCTGGCGAGCCAGAGTGTGCCTGATCCTCAAGGTGCGAGACGAACTGGTGGGCGTCATGACCTTGGGCCCGCGGAAAGGCGGGCGCACCTACAATCGCTCGGATCTCCGTCTCTTGTCGCAAGTGGCACGCCAGATGGCAATTTCGGTTTACAACGTGCTGCACTATGATGCTATCGTGGCCGCCCAACGACAACTGGAGTCGCTCAACGAAGTGTTGGAGCAGCGCGTGACGGAACGCATGCAGCGGTTAGAGGAGCGCACACAGGAATTAGCCGCAGCAAACGAAAAGCTGCACCAGGCTCAGGGGCAGATCGTTCGGTCGGAAAAGCTCGCTTCCATCGGCCAGTTGGCAGCTGGTGTGGCCCACGAGATCAACAATCCAGTAGGCGTGATCCTGGGCTTCAGTCAGCTTTTGCAACGCCACATTCCAGCGGACGATTTTTCTGCCAAGCCACTGGCGACCATCGAACAGGAATCAATGCACTGCAAACAGATCGTGCAAAACCTGCTTGACTTTGCCCGAATGGGTGAGCCCCGTCTGCTGGAAGTAGACCTGCACCAAACGCTCGAGGCCACGTGCCAGCTATTGGAATATCAACTGGCCCGGGGAGAGATTCAACTGGCCAAGACCTATGCAACCGATCTGCCGTCGATCATCGCAGATCCCCAGCAGATGCAGCAGGTCTTTGTCAACATCATGCTCAACGCCTGCCAGGCCATGCCCCAGGGTGGACGCTTGACGATCAAGACATCGGCCGGGGCTGGAAAAGTTGCCGTGGCTTTCTCAGACGAGGGCGTGGGCATTCCGTCGGAACATGTGGACCGGGTCTTCGATCCGTTTTTCACCACCAAAGAGCCTGGTCAGGGAACCGGGCTGGGACTGTCGGTGAGTTATGGCATCGTGAAGCGTCACGGCGGTCAGATTGACGTACAGAGTCAAGCGGGCAAAGGCACTGTGTTTACCATTCGCCTGCCAACGGCCCAACACAGCGCAAACGCACCTGCAGGGACAGACGTGTCGGACCCAATGGAGTAGCCGACCTATCTCCTCGTTGACGCCATCGCATGGGCTTCAGCTCAGATGCCCCCCGCCTCTCTCTCAAAAGGGTTGTCCCTGTAGGGATCTTGGCCTTCCAACCAAAGCTTCACCCAGAAAAAGGCATACGCCAGCGCAAAGAAGGGCCCCCAGGTTTCGTACTGTCTCACGTGGACAAACTCGTGGCGCATGGTCTCTTTGCTGGGGTCCGGGTTAGTGACGATGGCATTGCCCAGCGTGATGGCGATATAGTTGCCCCTTGAGTGCAGTTTGCGAAAACCCCGATCGCTCTCAAAGACCAGGGCACCGCGTTCATCCCACCGGGGCCAGGTGAGGGACAGAAACCCCAAGACCAACCCGATCAGGGTGTTGGGCAGGGTCCACAGCATTCTGAGAGCCCGCATGTCATATCCTCCTAGTCACAAAAGACGGCGCTTTCGTGCAAGCAGCTACAGGCTATCTCCCCCCAGAATTTGGTCCGAGCAGGTCTGGGCCTGGCGCAGAACCTCCGCTTCATCGAGACTCGTGATGACGCGATCTTCCATGAGGACCTTGCCGTCAACGATGGTGGTCACCACATCATCGCCCCGGGCAGTGAAAGCCAAATTGTAAAAGGGATTGTTGAGCGGCGTGGTGCGCGGGTGATGACCCAAATCTAGCAGAATAAGGTCTGCCTTCTTGCCCACCTCCACCGTGCCGATTTCGTCCTCCAGGCCCACGGCGCGAGCGCCTTCGCGAGTGGCCATCGCCAGGACAGTATGAGCCGGGCGCAACTCTCTCGTCCAGGGGTGCATCACCGAGGCCAGGTAGACGGCTTTCAGAATGTCCAGCGTGTCCTCGCTGCCATTGCCATCGGTACCGAGTCCCACAGCCATCTGGCGCTCGACCAGTTGCATCAGGGGTGCGAGGCCGCTCTGCAACTTTAGATTGCTGCCCGGGTTGTGAGCCACGCCAAAGGTAGGCCGATCCAGAATGTCGATGTCAGACGGCGAGAGATGAACGCAGTGGGCCGCCAGCACGCGATGTTCCAGAATGCCCAGTTCCTCCATCCGTTCTGGAGGACGGCGGCCATGCTGGGCTAGCGAGTCCTCCACTTCTTTGATCGTTTCCGAAAGGTGAATCTGAACGGGGGCGCCCAAGGCGTTAGCTGCCTCCATCACGCGGGCGATCGTACGCTCGGAACAGGCATACAGCGAATGGGGAGCCAGCCAGGCAGAGATGCGCCCGCCGGCCATGCCCTGGCATTTCTCGATAAAGCGGATGGCGCCGTCAATCTGCGCATCTACCGCTTCCCTGCCCGCTTCACCAAACGGCTCCATGATGCCTTCGCCCAGGCAAGCGCGAAGCCCGGTGTCAGCAATTGCAGCGGCGGTCGCCTCCTGGTTGAAAAACATATCGGCAAAAGTCGTGATGCCAGCGCGGATCATCTCGGCAGCGGCCAACATCACCGACCAATAGGCATCTTCCGGTCCCATTTTTTTCTGATGCCGTCCCGTCCAATCGAGCCAGTCGAACAGGTCAGCAGCGGCCGCAGTGCCCTTGAAAAAAGACATCCCCAGGTGCGTGTGGGCGTTGACCAGGCCAGGCATCAAGATCAGACCGCGACCATCCAGAACCTTCCTGGCTCCCCCATCGCTGTCCTGAGCAGGTCTGGTCGGTGTCACCGCGGCGATGGCCTGGCCATTGACAGTCACATCGTGATGCGGCAGCACGTCAAAGCTGGCGTTCATGGTCAGCACCGTGGCATCGCGAATGATCAAATCAGCTACGGGCATGCTCTTCCCCCCAACCAGTGAAACGACTGTCCTCAACAACCCAATAGGGCGCGATTATACTATGCCTCTACTGAAAAGGCAAGGTTTTGAGCCACCTGTGTCCCCTGTGGGTTGGCAGGAGGCTTGACATCTGGTTGACGGACGGTTATAATGACCGTCAAGCACTGTGTCCCCTACACCAAGCAAGAAGTTGATGTTGCACCGTTGGAGGAAAGGTGAACCCCGGAGACGTAAAGAACCCGGAAGTGAGCATGTGAAGGTAGCAAGTATGTTGACAATGTTGTGACTTGGGACAAGCTTCATGGCGATTCAGACCTTTGACGAACTATTATCCGCTGCTCGGGCCACCGGCCCCCGGCGCATGGCCGTCGCAGCGGCGCACGACCCCCAAGTGCTTGTCTCGGTCGACGAAGCGCAACGCCAGGGTATTTCCACGCCCATCCTGATCGGCGATGTGCCGGCCATGGAATCCATCGCTGCTGCCAACGATCTGTCGCTGGACAAGGCCGAGATGATCCACGAAACAGATTCGACGCTGGCAGCGCGGAAAGCCGTGGCGCTGGTGCGGGAGGGGCAGGCTGACGTCGTCGTCAAGGGCCAGCTCAAGACGGCCGAACTGCTGGGCGCAGCCCTCGACCGACACACCGGCGTGCGCGACAAGAAACTGCTCACTCACGTCGGTATTTTCGAGATTCCGGACTACGACCGCCTGATCTATGTGAGCGATAGCGGCGTGGTGCTCTACCCAACCATCTGGCAAAAGCTAGAGATCATCCGCAATGTTATAGACGTAGCTCACCGCCTGGGGCTGGAGGAGCCAAGGGTGGCCATCCTGGCGGCCTTTGAGAGCGTCCACCCCAGGGCTACGGTGTCAGTAGACGCTCTGGCACTGGCGCGCATGGCGGATCAGGGCTGGGTCAAGGGCGCGATTGTGGATGGCCCGCTGGCACTGGACATCGCTATTTCTCCCGAATCGGCGCGGATCAAGCAAGTCCAGACACCCATCGCCGGCAATGCCGACATTCTGATCGTGCCCAGCGTGCCAGCGGGCAACATTGCCGCCAAGGGGATGCTCTACTTTGGCCGGGCGCGCATGGCAGGCGTGGTCGTCGGCGCCAAAGTGCCCATCATTATCAACTCACGCGCCGACAACGCCGAAACGAGATTGCTTTCGATGGCACTGGCAGCCGTGCTGGCTGCCGGTTGATCTGCTCGGTGACAGAGACCGTCATCCACAGCAATGAAAGGAGAAGGCACTATGGAAGTGATCGAATCGGGCATCGGCGAGTTGTTTCAATCGCCCGACATGGATGCGTTCCGCGAGTGGAACCGGACGCAAAAGACCAAAGCCCTGGTGGACAAGCGGATGACCGAGCAAGAGGCCATCTCCCGCTTTGTCTACGATGGGGCCTACATCGGCACGGAACTGTACGGCACGGTGCGCGCGCCGATGTCCTTGATGCGGGAACTGATTCGCCAGGGCCACAAAGACCTGGGTGTCGCCGGACAGGGCGTGCTGGAACTGGACATCCTGCTGGCCACCGGGCGGGTGCGGACGTTGGATATCACTTACATTGGTCTGGAGGTCTATGGCACCTCTCGTGCGCTGCGCCGCGAGGTGGAGGCCGGGCGCATCAAGACTGTGGAATGGAGCAACGGCGGCATCACCTGGCGCTTCAAGGCCACGGCCATGGGGGTGCCTTTCATCCCGGTGCGCACCATGCTGGGCAGCGACACCCTCAAATACAGCTCGGCCAAAGTGATCAAGTGTCCCTTCACCGGGCAAAAGGTAGCCCTATTGCCAGCTCTCATTCTGGACGTGGGTCTGATCCACGTCCACCGCACCGACAAGTATGGCAACGCGCAGATTGACGGCATCAGCGGCTTTGCCCATGAACTGTCGCGGGCCAGCAAGCGACTCATCCTCAGCGCCGAAGAGATCGTGCCCACGGAAGAGATCCGCCAACATCCCGACCGAACCATTATCCCTTATTACCTGGTCGACGCCGTTGTGCACGCGCCGTTTGGCTCGCACCCCGGCGAAATGGTCTATTACTACGAGCGAGATGAGGAGCGGATCAAAGAGTGGGTGGAAGCCTCAGAAACGGAGGAAGGGGCCCAGGCCTACCTGGACAAGTACGTGTACGGCGCGGAGAACCACGAGGCATACCTGGCCCTGCATGACAAGGCGCGACTGGACGAGATCGTGGCTCTGGCCAAAGCGTTGCGATGAGGGGGAGAGACGAAAAGATGAACGAGCAATCGTACAATCCCAGCGAACTGCTGATCTGCATAGCCTCCCGGCTGATGGAAGACGGCACGACGGCTTTTATCGGTACCGGCATCCCCATGCTGGCAGCATCGTTGGCCCAAAAGATGCACGCGCCCAGCCTGGTGGCGATCTTTGAGTTCGGCGGCACGGGAGCGCTCCTGGAGCACCTGCCAATGGCCGTGGGGGAGCGTCGCACGTTCCACCGCGCTGTGGCTGCCTCCGGCATCTGTGACATCATGGAGACCGCGACGCGGGGCTTTATCGAGTACGGTTTCCTGGGCGGGGCGCAGATTGACCCCTACGGTAACTTGAACAGCACCGTCATCGGCGAGTACTGGCCGCCCAAAGTACGTCTGCCGGGCAGCGGCGGGGCCAACGACGTCGGCTCTCTCTGCTGGCGCACCATCGCCATCATGCGCCACGACACGCGCCGCTTTGTGCCAAAGGTGGACTTTGTCACCACCCCTGGCTACCTTACCGGCCCCGGCGCGCGCGAGGAAGCTGGCCTGCCACCCGGCACCGGCCCCTACCGAGTCGTGACCAACCTGGCTCTTCTCGGCTTTGACGACGGGACCAAGCGCATGAAGCTGCTGGCCACCAACCCCGGCGTCACCGTCGAGCAAGTGATCGACAACACCGGCTTTGAACTAATCGTCCCTGACGATGTGGGTCACAACCCGCCACCCAGTGCCGACGAGTTGCGCATCCTGCGGGAAGAGGTAGACAAGGAGAGGCTGTACATATAATCTGTCAGTGAGAGCGCCCTCCTCTTTTGGGAAGGGCACTTACGGCATCAAAACAACCGCGCGATCTCGTCCCGCGCAAAGCGGGGCAGCGGTCTTTGTCCCTCCGCCGTGAGCAGCGTCACGCCGGCTGTCTTCTCAACCACCCGACCGACCTCAAAGGCCGCGATGCCCTCGGCCTGCAGCGCGCGACGGATCGCTGGCACATCGTCGGGGTGAACGGCCATGAGCAGCGCACCCGAGGCGATGACACCCAGCGGGTCGAGGCCGAAAGCCTGGCAGAGTTGTGCCGTCTCTGGCAGCAGCGGCAGCGCGGAGGCGGCGATCTCGAGGCCCACATCGGCCGCCCAGGCCAACTCCCACAAGCCGGTGGCCAGGCCGCCCTCGGTGGGATCGTGCATGGCGTGGACGCGCCCGGCTGCCGTGGCCGCCCGTGCGTCGCGTACCACGCTGATGCCGGGATCGTGCAAGAAGCGCTTGCACCGTGCCAGAAATTGTGGCGAAAAGCGATCTGCCAACTCTTCCGCTTTTTCGCGGGCGATGATAGCCGTGGCCTCGACAGCAAAACCCTTGGTCAGCAACAAGGCATCCCCCACCTGTGCGCCGCCCGTCGTCACCAGCCGGTCGCGCACCACCTCGCCCAGCATGTGCCCCACGACGATGGGCCGATTCAGGCCGTAGGTGATCTCGGTGTGACCGCCCGCCAGTGAGATGCCCAGTGCGGTGCACGCCTGACCGATCTGGTCAAAGATGCGCTCTACGAGGGCGCTATCAGTGCTGTCCTCCGGCAACAACAGCGTGACCAGAAACCAGCGGGGCGTCGCACCCATGCAGGCCACATCGTTGGCGTTGACGTTGACAGCATACCAGCCAATCTCGTCGGTGGCAAAGGTGATAGGATCGGTCTTGGCAACCAGCAGCCGGTCGCTCAAATCGTGGCCCAGGTCAATGACTGTCGCGTCCTCGCCCAGGGCCGGCCCGATCAGGATGCATGGGTCATGGGGTACATGGCGGCGCAACAGACCGGCCAACAAATCGTGAGGCAGTTTACCCGGGGGCAGGATACCAGGCTGTGGGGTCATTCGTAGAACTCTGGCTTTAGTACACCAATGAAGGGCAGATTGCGGTAAAGCTCGACAAAATCCAGGCCGTAGCCGATGACAAATTCATCGGGGATCTCGAAACCGATGTAATCCACCGGAATCGGGATCATGCGCCGCTCCTTCTTGTCCAGCAGGGTGCAGATCCTCAAGCTGGCCGGACCGCGCGTGCTCAAGTTGCGGGTAGTATAGTCCAGCGTCCGGCCACTGTCAATGATGTCTTCGACGACAAGGACGTGTCGATCCAGAATGCTCGTCTCCAGGTCCATGATGATGCGGACGATACCTGAGCTTTCAGTGCTCGCCCCGTAGCTGGAGACGGCCATAAAGTCAATGGCATGGGGAATGGTCAGCCGTCGAGAGAGGTCGGCGAGGAACATGAAGGCACCTTTGAGCACACAGACCAGCAGCAGATCGTCCACGCCGGCGTAATCGCGCGAAATCTCGGCCGCCAGTTCGCCAACGCGGGTCTGCACTCGCTCCCGGTCAATAAGAACGTGATCCACGTGCTCTTCCAGGATCATTTGTACACCTCCGGCTTCAGCATGCCGATGTAAGGCAGCGTGCGATGGGTCTCGGCATAGTCCAGGCCATAGCCCACCACCCACACGTCTGGGATCTCGAAACCGACATAGTCGATCGGTATGTCTACCTTGCGGCGGTCTGGCTTGCTCAAAAGCACGCAGGAACGTAGCGAGGCGGGATTGCGCGTGCGAAGCACGTTCAGCAGGTAGTGCAGTGTATAGCCCGTGTCAACAATGTCCTCGACAACCAGCACGTGCCGGGCCTCAACGTTGACCCTCAAGTCCATGATAATGCGCACCGCACCGCTGGTCGTCGCCGTCTGACCATAGCTGGAGAGAGCCATAAAATCTACCCGATGGGGCACCGTCAGGCGACGGGTCAGGTCAGACAGAAAGATAAAAGCACCCTTCAGGATGCCGACGACGACCAACTGGCCATTCTCCGCATAGTCGGCCGAGATTTGGGCCGCAAGTTCGTTGATGCGCGCCTGGATGACTTGCTGGGAAACGATCACGCGCTCAATATCAGGGTGGATATCCACGTCTACTCTTTTCCTCTGTCTGAGGGGGTGGAAGCACCGCGCGGCACCTGGTGGCAATGGCGACACCGCGCCTCGTACACCTCGCTGGCACCGACCATGATGACCGGGTCATCGTACCAGGCAGGCTGACCGTCGATCAGGCGCTGCGTGCGGCTAGCTGGCACACCACAGACCACACAAATCGCCTGAAGCTTGTCCACTCGCTCCGCCTGGGCCATGAGTAGAGGCATGGGACCAAAAGGCTCGCCACGAAAGTCCATGTCCAGCCCGGCAACCATGACCCGTATCCCCCGGTCGGCCAACCGGCTACAGGTATCGGCGATGGTCCAGTCAAAGAACTGTGCCTCGTCTATGGCCACCACCGTCGTATCCGGGGTTATGAGGCCCAATATCTCCCCTGTCGACTCGACGGGGATGGCTTCCCAGTGCATCCCGTTGTGAGAGGCGACTTTTTCTACCACGTAACGGTCATCCATGGCTGGCTTGAAAACCTGCACTTTTTGCCGAGCAATGACTGCGCGCCGCACACGGCGAATCAACTCCTCCGTCTTGCCGCTGAACATACTGCCGCAGATCACCTCGATCCAACCGTCGCTCTGCCGATGAGCCATGATCTCTCATTTCCCCCTGTCAACGCTGTCCTGTAAGGCAGGCTGCCAACTTGTCGGGTTGACCCAAAAAGTAAGGACAGATGGCGCCATCTGTCCCTACTCGATCTACGATCCAAAGCAATTTTGGCCTGGTAGCCTGCCGCCACAGCGGGACAGCCTATGCTTCCTCGACTTCCTCGGTCTCCTCTGTCTTGAAGGTCATGGCGTCTGCGCGCTCCAGCCGACGCAGGAAACGCTCCACCTGACCTTCGGTGTCCACGATGCGTTGCTCGCCGGTGAAGAAGGGGTGGCACGCCGAGCACACGTCGGTGTGCACCTTTGCTTGCGTCGAGCCACCGACCCAAGAGTTGCCGCAGCTACAGGTAAAAACGGCCTCGGGATAGTATTTGGGATGAATGTCCGGTTTCATAGTTCACTTCCTAACTGGCTGGCAGGACACTGACGCGTTTTCTGCCACCTCGGGCGGTTTCAAACTTGACATAGCCATCAGCCGTGGCAAAAATCGTATGATCTCGGCCCAGACCGACGTTGGTGCCCGGCTTGATGTGAGTGCCGCGCTGGCGAATGATGATGTTGCCTGCCCGTACCCTCTCACCGCCGAATTTTTTGACGCCCAGTCGCTTCGCTTTGCTGTCACGGCCGTTGCGGCTGGAACCGCCACCTTTTTTATGCGCCATCTCTCTGACCTCCTCTGGATCGACCTGGTTAGACGACGATCTTGTCAATGCGCAGTCGGGTGAAGGGCTGACGGTGCCCCTTCTTGAGGCGATAGCGCTTGCGCGGCCGATACTTGAAAATGATCACCTTGCGGTGCTTGTCCTGCCGTGCCACCGTGGCCAGGACTTTTGCATCCTCTACGATAGGCCGGCCCACCTGCACCTGTTCGCCATCCGATACCAACAACACCCGATCCAGTTCTATTGTCTCCCCCACCACATGCTGGGGCAGTTTTTCCACGTCAACCAACTGGCCCTCTTGGACCTTGTATTGCTTGCCGCCGGTTTCAATCACGGCATACACGCCTGTACCTCCTCAGTGCCGATTTGCGCTGATCAACCCTGCCAACAGGGGCTCGGCATTGGCAGAGCCTTGGGTTTCCCAAAAGGGAGAAGCTGTCTAACAGCCGAAAGATAATTATACTCAGGTTGCGAGCTTTGTCAAACACAACTACTCACCCAATCGCGCCTCCATCGCGTCCAGCGCCGTGGCAGCGATCAGGCTCAGGAGACCCAACAGATCCAGATCGCGTTCGGTGTAATCCTCTTCGGAGAACTTGTTGAGCACCTCTAGAACGCCCAACACCCGGCCCTGCACCATGAGCGGTAGAGCCACCAGATTCTGTGTCTCAAAACCAAACGCCTCATCTACCAGGGAAGAAAACCGCCAATCCTGGCGAGGATCGTTGACGATAACGGGCTGCTGGCGCGTAGCCGCCCATCCCGCCACCCCAGTTCCCCTGGACAGGCGATAGCCCTCCAGCGGGCCGCTCCTCTCGCCGTGGACGACCACAAAGACCAATTCGTCCGTGTCGGCATCCCGCAGGAACAACGTTCCAGCCGACGAATCGGTCACGGCCAGAGCAGTGTAGAGGATCTGATTCAAGACGGGCATGACGTCGTCTTCGGCGGTGATGGTCATTGCTGCCCCCTGGATGTCCTGCAATGCATCCATGTAGCCTTGCAGCGCCGACACCTCCTCGCGCAGTTGCTCGTTCTCCTCTAGCAACCGGCGATTCTCTTGCTGAAGAAAACGCACCACGTTGGCGCCTCCTGAACCAGCCATGCTCTCCTCCCTTCACTGACCAACCGGCGCTCCACCTATCTACTTTATGGTAAATATACCACACCCACAGGACGCTGTCAACCCTGTGCGGCCATCAGAGCGCGCGCCTCCGCCAGAGTGGGTAGCCCTCCGCGCCCACCGAGTGCCCGGCAATTGAGCGCTGCTACGGCGTTGGCCATGCGCGCTATCTCGGCCGCCTCCCAACCCTGGAGCAGGCCAAAGAGATACGCGCCATGAAAGGCGTCGCCCGCGCCGGTAGTGTCCACCACGTCTACCGCAAAGCCAGGCACATGCACGGGCTGATCATCCTTCAGGTAAGCACAGCCCTCCGATCCCAGTGTGACTACGACCGTTTCGGGTCCCCGGGCACGCAAGGCTTGCATCGCTCTCGGCAGATCGTCGTGGCCGGTATAAGCCGCTGGGAAGGAGGTCGAAGTGATCAGCACGTCTACCAGGGGCAATAACTCATCCAGGCGGTGACGAGGGCGGTTGGCATCCACACAGACGCGCACGCCCGCGTCTTGGGCCCAATGCGCCGCTGTGATTGCCGCGGGCATGAACTGTCCATCTAGATGTAGAAACCTGGCCTGGGTGATGTAACGCCGGTGGGGATCGGTCAGCGACAAATCACCCAATGTGCCGCGGTCGCAGAGGATACTACGCCGGCCAGTGCCCGCCTCCACCAGCACGAGGCAGGTGTGCGAGCGCGCTCCCGGCCGGACAACGACCTGCGAGGTGTCCACTCCTTCGCGGCACAGGTCGGCCAACGCCAGGCAGCCACTCTCGTCGTCGCCCAGCACGCCAAGGTAGCCCACCTCTGCACCCAGCCGCGCCAACGCCACCAGCGCTGTCGCGGCTGGACCACCGCCACAACGGGCGAACCCGGCCAGTGTCATCGTGTCGGCGTCAAAGACTGGTGGCCCAGGCACGATGCCCAGGTAATCCCACCCGGCATAGCCCAGCCCAACAACCTCCAGAGCGTCCACAGCTACAGCCCCAACGGCAACTGCGCCTGTTCCTGCTCTTTTCCCTCCCGCTCGATCATCGCCAGCAACGCCAATTCGTCAATCGCTGGCACGCCCAGTTGCTGCGCCTTGCGAAGCTTGCTGCCTGGAGACTCCCCGACCAGCAGGTAGTCGGTCTTGCGAGAGACAGAGCCCGTCACTTTGCCGCCGTGCCGCTCTATGAACGCCTTGGCCTCACCGCGACTCAGGGACGGCAGCGTGCCGGTGATGACAAAGGTTTTGCCGGCCAGCGGTTTCTTTTCTCTCTCCTCCGCTGGGGGCTCCGCCTCCTCCGCCAGCCGGACACCAGCGCGGCGCAGCTTGTCCACCACTGCCCGGTTGGGTGCGTGACTGAACCATTCCACAATTGCGGCAGCGGTGAGAGGTCCCATGCCAGGGATAGCCTCGATCTCTTCCACCGAGGCGTCAGCCAGTGCATCCAACGAACGAAAATGACCAGCCAGGAGCTGAGCCACTGTCTCGCCTACGCCCCGGATGCCCAGCCCGGCCAGGACGCGGCTCAACGGGCGGGTTTTTGAGCTCTCAATCGCAGCCAGCAGATTGTCGGTGCTCTTTTCGGCATAGCCTTCCAAGGCCAGGATGGCCTCGCGGTCCAGGGTATAAAAGTCGCCCACGTCGCGCAGCAGCCCTCGTTCTACGAACAGTTCGGCGGCCTTTTCGCCAAAACCTTCGATGTCCATCCACGCCGCCCAATACTCGGCTCGCGCTTTGACCTGTGCCGGACAGGCGACGTTGACACAGTAGTAGGCAACCTCGCCTTCCGGGTGGACAGCCAGCTCGCCGCAGACAGGGCAATGCGTCGGGGGCTCGATGCGCCGTTCGTCGCCGGTGCGCAGATCCTCGACCGGACCGACGACGTACGGGATGACGTCACCAGCGCGCTTGACAATGACGGTATCGCCGATGTGCACGTCCTTGCGCGTCACGTCATCAAAGTTGTGCAGCGAGGCATGACGGACGACGACGCCACCGATCTCTACCGGTTCGAGCACCGCACGTGGCGTGAGAGTGCCGACGCGGCCGACCTGTACATCCACGTCCAGGAGGCGCGTGGTCGCTTCTCGGGCCGGGAACTTGAAGGCCAGCGCGCCCCGAGGGTCTTTGCCCACCACGCCCAACGCAGTCTGGATCGCCAGGTCGTCAATCTTGATCACGGCGCCATCCGCTTCATAGTTCAACGCCTCGCGGAGGGTCATCCAGTCCTGGCAATAATCAATCACCGCTTCAAGGCTTTCCAGGCGTACGACGTCTTTGGCCACAGGGAAGCCCAGTGCGCGGAGGTAGGTCAACGCTTCCCACTGCGTGAGCAGCGTCGCCCCCTCGGCGGCGACGACCTGATAGACATAGATGTGCAAAGGCCGTCCTGCAGGGATGCTGGGATCCAACTGGCGCAACGATCCAGCAGCGGCGTTGCGCGGGTTGGCAAAGACCTTTTCACCGGCCTTGGCCTGGCGGCGGTTCATCTCGTCGAATTTGTCCAGCGGGATAAAGGCTTCGCCACGGACGACCAGGCGGGAAGGGATGGTGGAAGGGTGGAAGGTCGGAAAGCTCAAAGATGGTGTCGCCTTTCCATCGTCCAACCTTCCAGATACCGGGATGCGAAGAGGAATGCTTTTGATGGTGCGAATGTTAGGCGTGATATCTTCCCCCACCTCGCCATCGCCGCGCGTGACGCCCTGGACAAAGAGGCCATTTTCGTAGTGCAGCACGACGGTCAGGCCATCAATCTTGGGCTCGACGGCGAAGGCCAGGTCGTCGGGGGAGACGCCCTCAGGCAGCAACTTGCTGATGCGAGTAAACCACTCACGCACGCCATCGGCGTCCTGAGTGGAGGCCAGGCTGAGGATGGGCGCCGGGTGGCGTACCTTGACGAAACCCTCGGCCGGCGGCGCGCCCACTCGCTGCGTGGGCGAGTCAGGCGCGATCAATTCTGGGTGCGCGGCCTCCAGTGCCTGTAGCTCGCGCATCAACTGATCGTAGGCCGCGTCGGAGACAACCGGGTCGGCCAGAACGTGATAGCGATAGTTGTGGTAGCGGATCTGCTCGCGCAGTTCGGCGATCCGCGTTTCGACGTCAGCCAAGCGTCTGCCATCGTTCATAAACAGGCTCCTAGACTTCCGAGCGCGTCCCTACGTATGCCTTTGCCATGGCCTTACGGCGCACTCGTCGGCACTAGAAACCCGTCCGCAGCCCAGCCGACGACGCCCGCTTGGCCGTCAACGTACTCCTCCAGCCGCCACCAGGTGTAGCCATCGGACTCGTGGGGACCGTCGAGCACTTTGAGCACCGCGCCGTCACCGACGATCTTGAGCCGAACGTTCTCCAGGCCGGGGCCAGCGCGGAAGCTCAACTGGGCATCACCAGTGCCAACCACCTTCACCCAGCTGCCAACGGTGATCTCGGCCGGTGGGGCAGGCGTAGCCGGGATGGGTGTGTTCGTCGGCGGGAGCGGCGTCAGGACGTCGGTCGGCACGAGGGTGACCGTCGGGAGGACGTAGGTGAACGTCGGCGTGACGGCAATGGTTGGAGGTTCTTTGCTTTCTTTCATGGCCTTCGCCGCCCATACCCACAGCAGCACAATGGCCAACACCACTACCACCCCACCGATGGCCAGAAGCCACCACGGAAGAAGTGGTTGTGACCGCCGCCGGCGGCGGCGCAGGCGCTCGACCGCAGGTGACGGGCCGGGCACGGACTCTTCTTCTTCAAAGGGATCCAGCCAATCATCATTGACAGTCATTCTGCCGCGCTCCTTTCACTCAAGGCAACAAGTGTCCTCATCAAGGTCATTACCTGCGTTCGCCCCGTACGTAAGGCAGTCCTAACGCCGCCGGCGCTCCCAACCGCTTGCGGATTGCCTCGCGGGAGCCGATGACCAGCACGAGGATAGTAAAGGCATAAGGCACCATCTGCAGGAAAAAACCCAGGTAGGGATTGTAGAAGAAGGGATTGCGCAGGCCCAGCAGCGTCGTCGGCCCCTGCAAATCCAGGATGAGCCTTCGCAGCGCGCCAAAGGCGTACGAGCCAAAGGCTGCCCGCAGCGGATCCCACTGGGCAAAGATGACCAGCCCAACGGCGATCCACCCCTGACCAGAAGTGGTCATCTCGCTGAACCAACCCGGTGAAATGGCCAGGCTGATCGTCGCCCCAGCCAGACCGGCCAGCACGCCGCCCACAAAGACGTAAAAGTATCGCAGCCGATAGACATTGATGCCCAGTGCGTCGGCAGCAGCGGGATACTCCCCCACGGCGCGCAGGTGCAGTCCTGGCCGGGTGCGGTTGATGTAAAACCACGCCGCTGGCACAAAAAGGTAGCCAACATAGACCAGCACGCTCTGATCGGTGAACAGCACCGGACCAACCACGGGGATCCGCGACAAGAAGGGGACGCTGACCGAGTGCAGCAACGAGACCGTGCCTGCTTTGCTGAGGCCCTCGCCAAAGACCAGGCTCAGGCCTGTCCCCAAAAAGGTCAGCGACAGCCCGCTCACCACCTGATCGGCCTGAAAGTGGATGGAGATGACGCCATGCAGCAGGCCCAACAAGCCAGCCACCCCCATGGCCACGAGCAACCCCAGCCAGGGGTTACCCAGTGACACCGCCACGCTGTACGCACTCATGGCACCAATGAGCATCATACCCTCGACGCCCAAATTCAACACACCCGCCCGCTCGGCAAAAATCTCGCCTACCGTGGCGAACAGCAGCACCGTCCCAGTGGCCACGCCTGCTTGAAGCACGATGATGGGATCCATACTCAAGCCTCCTGCACGCGCACGACGCGGACGCGGTAGCGCAACAATACCTCGCTGGCAATGAGCATAAAGAGGATAATGCCCTGGATCAGCTTGGGGATACCCGAGGGTTGAATCTCTCGCCCAGCCAGAATGAGCGAGCCAAACAGCAACGAGACCAATACCACGGCAAAGGGGTTGAGCTTGGCCAGCCAGGCAACGATGATGCCGGTAAAGCCATAGCCCGGCGAAATGGCTCCCTGAAGCCGATGCACCACGCCAGAGATCTCCGACATACCCGCCAGCCCCGCCAACCCGCCGGAGAGCATCATCACCAACACCGTGTTGCGCACCATGGGAACGCCAGCGTACCGGGCAGCCTGGGGATTGTCGCCAATGAGCCGTATTTCGTAGCCCCATTTACTGCGATACAAGATAAACCACACCAGCACCGCGGCCAGCAGGCCAATGATCAGCCCCAGGTGAGCTGTCAACCCGCGAAAGAGCGTCACCTGGCGGGCATAATCAGCCAGCCGGGGCAGCCAGGCTGTCTTGGGAAAGACCGGGCTCATCTGGAAACCGCCTTCACTCCACACCCCAAAGATAAAAAAATTGTTCCACGATATAGCAATATAGTTCATCATCAGGGTGGTAATGATCTCATTGACGTTCAGCTTGGCCTTGAGGTATCCCGGCACAAAGCCCCACAGCGCACCAGCGACGAATCCCATCAGCATCATGGCCGGGATCATGACATAGCGCGGCGTCTCCTGCGGCAAGAGCGGCGTCAACACGACCGCGCTGGCGCCAAATGCGCCCACAAAGAACTGACCCTCGGCGCCGATGTTCCACAGCCTCATGCGAAAGGCCAACGTGCAGGCCAATCCCACCAGGATGAGCGGCGTAGCCTTGACCAGTGTGTCGGAGAACACGCCTAGACTGCCAAAGGATGCCCTGGCGATGTGAGCATACGTAGCAAAGGGATCGCCGCCGACAGCCACCAGGATCACGCCGCCAATTATCAGCGCCACGACGATAGCGCCCAACGAGACCAACGGCGACATCCAGCGGGGCACCTCTTCCAATCGCGGCTCCATGACAAGTCTGTAGGACAGCCAAGATCGTCGCTTCGTCGTCACCTCCACGGTCATTTACCTGCCCCCCCTTGGAATCGAATCATCTCTCGCTCCCAACCAGAACGTAGTCACGGTTACCATGCCGCGCAACCTCACGCGCTGTGGAAAGCGCGGCTACCCCACGGCTCGCTTCTGGCCAGTCGTCGCGGTTACCACGCCGCGCAATCTCACGCGCAGTGGAAAGCGCGGCTACTCCACGGCTCTCTTCTGGCCAGTCGTCGCGGTTTCCATACCGCGCAACCTCACGCGCTGTGGAAAGCGCGGCTACTCTACGGCTCTCTTCTGGCCGGTCATCATCAGGCCTACGGTCTCCCGGTCTTCCTCCACCAACTCGCCCACGATCTCACCCTCGTAGATCACGGCTACCCGGTCACTCAAGGCGAACAACTCGTCTAACTCCTCAGAGATGAGCAGAATGGCAGCACCGGCCTCACGTTGCGCCAGCAGGAGCCGCTGCACGCCCTCGATAGCACCCACGTCCAGGCCGCGCGTGGGTTGCACGGCCACCAGGAGCTTTGGCTGAGCAGAAATCTCGCGCGCCAGAATGAGCCGCTGCAAGTTTCCACCGGAAAGGAGCCGGGCCGGGGTATCCACCGACGGCGCGACGATGTCGTACTCGTCTTTCAGAGCGCTGGCACGCCTGCGCGCCACTGGCTGGTTGATGATCCACCCCCGCGCCACCGGTGGCTGGCTGTAGCTCTTCATGATGAGATTGTCGGTGAGGCTGAGATTAGGGGCACTGCCCATCCCGGTCCGGTCCTCGGGTATGTGCGCCACCCCTTGCTTAATGGCGGCCGAGGTCGATCCGCTGCTGGCCTCTTGCCCATGGATCACGACCCGGCCAGCAGTACAGCGGCGCAAGCCGGTGATCACCTCGGCCAGCTCCCGCTGGCCGTTGCCCGCCACCCCGGCAATGCCGAGGATCTCGCCAGCGCACACCTCCAGCGAGACACCGCGCAAGGCCGGCAACCCTTTGTCATTCAGCGCCCAGGCATCCTCCACGGAGAGAACCGCCTCGCCCGGCTCACAGTACGCTTTCTTGACGCGGAACAACACCTCACGGCCCACCATCAAGCGGGCCAACTCGGCCATGTTGGTGGACGCGGCATCCAGCCCGGCAGCCGTGACCCGACCCTTACGCAGCACGGTGATGCGATCGGCCACGGACATCACCTCACCGAGCTTGTGACTGATAAAGATGATAGACTTGCCCTGGGCCTTCATCAAGCGGAGAACGTCGAAAAGTTCCTCGATCTCCTGTGGGGCCAGGACCGCGGTGGGCTCGTCCATGATCAGCACCCCCGCGCCCCGGTACAACATCTTGAGGATCTCTACACGTTGCTGCTCACCCACGGAAAGCTGCCACAAGTGCGCTTTGGGATCCACCCGGAGCCCAAAGTGTTCTCCCAGATCGGCCACGCGCCGGTCGTATTCGGCCAGGTGCATCAAAAACCGGGGGGCGTCCAGGCCCAGCAGAACGTTCTCGGTAACGGTCTGCGAAGGCACGAGCATAAAGTGCTGGTGCACCATGCCGATGCCCCGCTCGATGGCGTCGCGCGGCGATCGTAAGTCGACGGTCGCGCCATGGATCCTCACCGTGCCGTCGTCGGGCCGGTACAGCCCGGCCAGCACGTTCATCAGCGTGCTCTTGCCGGCGCCATTCTCTCCCAACAGAGCGTGGATCTCGCCGACGCGCAGGTCGAAATCCACATGGTCAACAGCAAGCACGCCAGGAAATCGCTTGACGACGCCGCACATCTCGACAGCGTTGACGACATTAGTTGCTTGATTCATATCTCACGTTTTGTGCTCTACTGTTTGCGGCCCAACAGGTCGGGGCCAGGAGAAGGCAGCCCATCCTGGCCCCGAGTCGGCCAATCGAAGGCGTGACTTACTGTTCTGGCAGTTCGGCGGTGACGCCGTCGGCCCACCAGTACATGCAGTATTTGCACTCCAGGCCGGGCGCGCCCGGTGGGAACTGGTCGATGTCGCTCTGGGAGAAGCGCTCGCCCTCCGGCACGACGACGTTGCCCTGGTTGTCCACGATGGGCCCAGAGAAGAGGTCAAAGCGATCGAACTCGCCGGCCAGCATCTGGGCCAACGTGTCCTTTACGAGTTGCACGTCCTCTGGTGGAAGGTCGGCGACGCCAGGCTGGGGCGACTCCCCTTCCATGAAGCCAAAGAGCCCCATGCTGCCAATCTCGGCGTCAAAGTAGTGCCAGCCCACCTCGTACGTCCCGTTGCGGACACCCTCGGCAATCTCGACGTACACCGGCCCCCAGACCCAGTAAGGCGCAGTGAGACAGGCATCCACTTTGCAGGAACCGAACCAGTCGTAGGTGACACCCCACTTGTCTTTCTCCTGCGCCACATCGGCCACGGCCGGTGTGTCAGCCCCGGTAAAGACCACCTGCGCGCCAGCGTCAAACAGAGACGCCGCCGCTTCCCGCTCGATGACCGGATCGTGCCAGGTGTTGATCCAGCGCACGTCCAGCGTGCACTCGGGACAGGTCTTTTTCATCCCCAAGGCAATGGCGTTGCCCAGGCGGATCTCTTCGGGGATGGGGAAGGTGGCCATGTAGCCTATCTTGGGATTGCCGTCCGCCTTGGCACGAGCACCGGCCAGCATCCCGGCCAGGTACTTCATGTCCTCCATGGCCCCAAACAGGTTGCCAAAGTTCTTCGTGTTGGACTTGTAGCCGCTAATGTGGATATAGACGGTGTCGGGGAACTCTTCGGCGACGATCTCCATGGCGTCCATGTAACCGAACGAGGTGCCAAAGATGAGATCGAAGCCCTTGCGAGAGAGACTGCGGAAGATTTGCTCCGAATCCGCACCTTCGGGAACATTCTCGATGTAGGCCGTGTGGACGTCGTCCACGTTCTCTTGGACATATTCCAGGCCCTCATAGTGCGCCTGGCTCCAGCCACCATCGTCGTGGGGGCCGATGAGCACCATCGCGACGTTGAACTTGCCTTTCTCGATGACCGGGATCTCAAAACCACCGACCACCTCAGCCTTTTCCTGGCAGGCGCTCAAAGACAGTGACAGAATCATGACGACTGCCAGCAAAATGCCAATCCTCTTTGACAGCATTTGTCCCTCCTTTTTGGTCTAGAGTATCACAGGGTAAACAAGCCTCACACCAACAACATCTCTTTGGATCTCGCCGTCGTGAACCACCCCCTTCCTCTGTGAACGGACATGCCAAACGCGCTCAGCGTGTATCGCTGGCTGCCCTACATTATACCTCAGAAATCGAAAACTGACCACATTGAAACTTGACAGTCGCGCACATTTGTGATAAGCTTATATCATCTTCTCTGGGAAATCCTATGCAAGAGGTGAGCGTCAGTGCCTATTTACGAATACGTCTGTCAATCCTGTGGCCACAAATTTGAAAAGCTTGTGCTTGGCACGTCATCTACAACTGCCATCGAGTGCCCCAAGTGCAAAAGCGACAAGGTAGAAAAAGCATTCTCTGTATTTGGCATGGCAAGTTCGACCGTGTCTGCTACGTCTTGTGCGACTGGTAGCACCTGAGGCATCTAGCCTCGAAGGCCGGTGGCCTTCCTTCGTGACCCAAACTAACAAGCCCACGGAAGATGTTTCCGTGGGCTTGTCCTTATGCCCCCATCATCGTGCTCGTGCTATTTCCCATCGGCCAGCGGCTGTGAGCGGGCCAGGTGCTCATTCCACGACCCTATCACACTTTGCAGAGTGGCTCCGTCGAGAACGTCCAACAATCGGGACTGCGCCTCAGCCAGAACAAAATGCACCTCACATGTCTCCGACAGTTCACACCCCACACGTTCGTCCAGGCAAGGGCTCAAGGCAATTGGCCCTTCCACCGCCTCTATCACCTGGCGGAGCGTGATGCTGTTCGGATCGCGTGCCAAGACAAAGCCTCCCTTGGCACCCCGATGTGAAACCACCAGCCCGCTGCGCGATAGATCCTGAAATATCTTGGCCAGGTAGCTTTCGGGTAGACTTTGGGTCTCAGCCACCTGGCCGACCAAACAGATTTTGCCTCGTGGTTGCTTGGCCAGGTATATCATGCCCCGGATGGCATAATCGCTGCCTCTGGTCAATCGCATCTTTATCTCTCCGTTCTAAAGAAAAAGTGTGCCAGCGATTATAGCACAGACTCTCGAAAAATTCAAGGCAAAAACCATCCTGTTTCTCTACAACTGGACGTCAAGCGCCGTCCGGCAAGACAAAACGCTCGATAGCCCAGGCGACACAGGCTTCGTCGTTGGAGGGTGCCACACAGGCAGCCTGGGCCTTGACCGAATCGGGTGCGTTATCCGGAGCAACACCCAGACCGGCGTAGGGAAACATCTCGGCGTCAACGGGATTGTCGCCCATGGCCAACACCTCATCGTCGTCAATCTCCAGCAAGCGACACACAAAAGCCAGCGCCTGGCCCTTGGAAGCGCGATGGTTAAAGATGCCCAACCCCCACGGCTCGACATTTCGGAAATAGATATCCATACGGGTCTTGTCTGCCAACTGACGGGCAAAGCGACGATGAATATCCAGGGCCGTGGCCTTGTCGCGCACTGCGATGCGGATGGGCGGCCGGGTCAATGCCTCCAGATTGGTCGGTAGCGCGTACACTCCTTCACGGATGAGGCCACACTCTTTTCCCGGCCGGCAGCGGAGAAAGGTCTCTTCTCCAACGGTGATGATCAATTCGTACTCCCGTTCGTCGGCGTAGGCAGCAATGGACCGGGCGTGCTCCAGGTCTATCGTCAGTCGCAAGAGTTCCCTGTCTTCCTCGGGAAGCCACACCACCGCGCCGTTGTGCAAAATCAGCGGTCCGGTCAAGTCCAGCCTCTCGGCCACAGGAGCCGTCAACTGCCGTTGGCGCGCCGTGGCCAGGATGACCTCCACGCCTCTCGCCCTCGCCGCAGCAATGGCTGCCACGTTGGCGGGCGACAACGTCCCTTCACTATCGAGCAGGGTGCCGTCTATGTCCAGAGCCACCAGCTTGATCGTCACGGATCCCTCACCTTTGCCTCTTGCACGAGTCAACCATCTCCTGCCAGGTTCAACAGCCGGAGACATTGTACCATAAAAGCGGAGAAAATTAAAGCTCACTGCAAGACATACAAAGCCTGTATTGACGGAGCAGCAGTCTTTTGGTATACTGTCTGCCCCCAGTCACAGACACACAGCACCCTGTGTTGAGACATGCGTGGAGGCTGGAGGACAGAGCACAAGACAAAGAGGAGAGGACACGACATGAAACCAATCGTTGGCATCCCCAGCGCTTTTCAGGAACCTCAGAGCAAGTTTGGAGGAGGGGCATCGGTTGTGCCACAAAGCTACCTGCGAGCGCTTGAGATCGCCGGGGGCGTTCCGTTGCTCATGCCCATCACCGATCAGGAAAGCACGTTGCAGGCGCTGTACTCGCGCCTAGACGGCCTGCTGTTGGCCGGCGGTGTGGATATTGACCCGGTCCGTTTCGGGGAGTCGCCTCACCCTGAACTGGGCAAGGTAGACGCGCAGCGTGACTGGGTCGAGCTGACCCTCACCCCCTGGGCGCTGGCCGATGGGCTGCCGGTGCTGGGCATCTGCCGTGGCATTCAGACACTCAGCGTCGCTGCTGGCGGATCGCTGTGGCAGGACATCGCCACCCAGGTACCGGGTGCCCTGCAGCACACGTATTATCCAGACTATCCGTACAGCCGGCTTTCTCATTCCGTACAGCTAGAGCCCGACAGCCGGTTGGCAGACTTCCTGGGTGACCTGGAACTGGAGGTCAACAGCTTGCACCACCAGGCAGTCAAAGACGCAGGCACAGGCCTGTGGGTGACCGCGCGCTCGCCAGATGGGATCATCGAGGCAATAGAGGGCGACGGTGAAGCGTGGGTGGTCGGCGTGCAATGGCATCCGGAGTGGCTGCTGGACGACGATCCACGCATGAGGCATCTATTCGAAGCCTTTGTCATCGCTTGTCAGGCAGGTCGGGATGGCAAAAAAGTCTGACAAAACCCTGGCCATGCACGTCCTCGATGGGAAAAAAGTGCCCTACGAGGTCTTGACCTTCTCACCCGGGATCCATTCCGCCGATGGCGTGGCACAGGCACTGGGCTTGCCAGCCGAAGAGGTCTACAAGACTCTCGTCGTCGTACGCCCGCTGGGCAAGCCACTGCTGGTCATGGTGCCAGCCGGCCAGGAACTGGACCTCAAGCGACTGGCAAAAGCCGTGGGTGAGAAGAAACTCAAGATGGCGACCCATCGAGAGGCAGAAGCACTGACTGGCTTGCAGGTGGGGGGTATCTCGGCGCTGTCCCTGCTGAACAGAGGGTTTCAGATTTGCATCCTGCGGGAGGCACAAGTGCTGAGTCACATCGTCGTCAGCGCCGGCCAGCGGGGCGTGGATTTGCGGCTGGCGGTGGGAGACTTGATCAGAGTGACGGGCGCAAAGCCAGTATGAAAGCTGGCTGTCATGTGACGACCTCGCCGATCAGCGACCACGGCCCGGTCCAGGTGATCTTGACCTGGGACAACTTTCCTCGCCAGTCGGCCTCATCCTCAAAAAAGACCAGCTTGTTCGTGCGGGTGCGGCCCTTCCACCGATCCCGATGCTTCTCCTCCACCAACACCTCTACCGTCTGGCCCAGCAATTGCGCGTTGATCTCACCGATGATGCGCTCTTGCAGCAATTCCAGCGCACGGCGGCGGCGTTCTCTTTCGCCAGGCGGCACGTCGTCGGCCCAGCGAGCCGAGGTAGTGCCAGGCCGGGGCGAGTAGGCAGCAATGTGAGCCACGTCCATGCGGAGCTCTTCCAGCAGGCGGTACGTCTCCTCGAATTGAGCCGCCGTCTCTCCAGGAAAGCCGACAATAACGTCGGTGGCGATGCTGGCTTGAGGCAGCACGTCGCGGATGTGGCCGATCAGGCGGCGGTACTCGCCGGAGGTGTAGCGTCGCCTCATGCGGCGCAGCACCTCATCGTCGCCCGCCTGCAACGGCACCTCGATGTGGTGACACACTTTGGGCAATGAGGCCACCGTCTCCAGCAAGCGGTCGGTCACATAGTTGGGGTGCGAGGTGAGAAAGCGGATGCGCTCCAGGCCGTCGATGTCGTGCACGGCGCGCAGCAGGTCGGCCAGGTCAGGGTGAACCTGGAAGCCAGCCGCCTGGCCGTGATCCAGCGGACGCTTGATGCCCGCCAGATCGTAGCCGTAGCGATCCACGATCTGCCCCAGCAGCGTGATCTCCTTGGCCCCGCCCGTCACCAGGCTCTCAGCCTCGGCGACGATCTCATCCAGTGGTCGGCTATGTTCGATGCCCCGCCGCCGGGGGATGACGCAGAAGCTGCAAGCGTGGTTGCAGCCATAGATGACCGACACGTAATCGGAAACCGGTTGCTCACGGTAGACCGCTGGCTGCACAGAGATTGGCCGGCCCTCGTCCTGCAACCGGTGACGCCTGACGACTTTCTGGCGATCGAGTTCGTAGCCCTCGCGCGCCTTCAGCAATTCGATGAGGGCTGAGCCGTCGGAGGGCGGCAGAAAGACGTCCACGTAGGGAAATTGCTCTCGCAACGACGTGCTGTCGCCGACGCCCACCAGACAGCCCATCACGCCGAGAACGGTGCCGCGTCCGCGCTCCTTGAGCGGCTTGAGAGCGCTGATGCGACCGATAGCCCTGTCCTCGGCGCTCTGCCGGACCACGCAGGTATTGAGCACGATGACATCGGCCTGCTTGGCATTCGACGTAGGCCGGTAGCCCAGAGATTCCAATTGATCGGCCAGTTGCCGCGAGTCGGCGCGGTTCATCTGGCAGCCGATGGTCCAAATATGATAACGCTTCATACCATTCACCCTCTGCCCGTCACCAGCCCTCGGGACTGTCGTCCGTCCAACAGGCGACCGTAGGGCCTTGGGAAAACCTCCTACAGGCAACAGAAAAGGACAGGGCATCAGCCTGGACAGACATCCCTGTCCCGAAAACCATGAAAGACCCTAAGGGTTTACGAAAACACCTTTGAAAACTATGATTTTGGGCATCCCAAGAACCCTGTTGTGACCGGTTCCCGTGAAAACCCTCAGGGTCTGAATCGCGGGGCATTGACAGTTTCCATTATACCCCAAACCCGAGAGTCCGACAAGTAGGCGCAGCCTAGATCTTGGCACGCGCCAGCACCTTGGGGGGCTGGCTTTCCCCTTTTTGCTTCGCCCTGCCCGGCGAGTTGATTTTTGACATCTTGTAATTTATACAATATAATGCAGGGACTCCAGCCAAACTACCCCTGAGAGCAAGGAACGTATGAAGGTACCCCTTCCCCAGATACAAGCAAATCCTGAACGGTCTCAACAACCGCATCATCAGGATCCGGCGTTTTGCACAACACCAATACGGATATCACCTGGTTGCGTCCTTTCAAGAACATCGTGCCATTCTTCAAGCCATGCGACAACGCGATGCAGATGCAGCAGCAGAGGTCATGAGAGTTCATCTCGAAAACTCATCGCTTCGGATACAACAGTTCATACAGTGAAAAAGGTGTCAACAATATCGCAAAAACGTTGTGAGGAGAATAGAGATGCCCGCGAAATGGGAAATGGATGCAAGTACGCCTACCGAGTATCACGTCGTTGAGGTCCGCCGTGGAAGAGAGTTCATCCTTAGACTTACGACCGGAGCCGATGTCTGTCTGGCCATCCAAAAGTTTGCCCGAGATCATCACATCCGTTTTGGCAAGATACACGCCGCGTTCATGGGTGGCCTGCAACCAGCGAGATACCTGATGTGGGCGCCGGACACCAACGACCCACAGAACTGGCACAATGAGTCGCCAGCCGTCACCCAAAACCTGAGCATGGTCCTGTCCATGAGTGGGATGATACATCCCCGACCCACAAAGGGAGGTGGCGAAGAGCCATTTGCCGCGGTTCACTTTGTTATTGGCGGCGCCTGGGATGTCCCGACCGTTGGGGGACACCTCCTGGAGGGTTCCATCGTCAAGGGTGTCGTCGAGGTTTTTATCACCGAAATACTGGGCATAGATGTGCTCTATCCAACAGGGAAGCTGGTTGACCCGCATACCGACGAATTTCCTGAGAACTGGTACAAAGAGGTGTAGAGAGGCGATTGTGATGAGGTTACTATTGTCAGGTAACGAAGCCATAGCCCGCGGAGCTTACGAGTACGGCGTTAAGGTCGCCACCGGCTACCCGGGGACACCCAGTTCAGAGATCATGGAGCACGTCGCCCGGTACGGGGAGATCTATGCCGAGTGGTCGACGAACGAAAAGGTGGCCATGGACGTCGGCGCGGGGGCAGCCTACGCTGGACGGCGAACCATGGTGGTGATGAAACAGGTTGGGATGAACGTGGCGGCCGACTCTTTGTTCTATCCTGTCTACACCGGTGTGAACGGCGGGTTGCTCATCGTGACTGCCGACGATCCTGGCATGTTCAGCTCGCAGAACGAGCAGGACAACCGTCACTATGCTCGCTTCGCCAAGATGCCCATGCTCGAGCCCTCGGACAGTCAGGAGGCCAAGGACTTTGTGGGCATCGGTCTAGACCTGTCCGAAGAATGGGATACCCCTGTCCTGTTGAGGACGGTGATGAGGGTTTCCCACTCGGCATCGCCGGTAGAACTGGGAGAACGAGCGTATGACGACAGCGCCGCAACGCCTCCCCTGGAACGCAATCCCCACAAGCTGGTCTCCACCTGCCTGTGGGCGCGGGAGCGACACCCGGTGATCGAGGCACGGTTGAAAAAGCTGGCCAAGTTATCCAGCGCCTTCCCCTTCAACCGCCTGGAATGGGGCGATCGAACGCTGGGCATCGTGGCCAGCGGGCCGGTGTACCATTATGCCCGCGAGATCTTTTCGCATGCCTCTTTTCTCAAGCTGGGCATGACCTATCCGCTGCCGACAGACCTGATGCGAGAGTTTGCCGCGGGCGTGGAGCAGCTTGTCGTCATCGAGGAACTGGACCCGTTCATTGAAAACCAGGTCAAAGCCCTGGGCATCGCGTGTCGCGGCAAGGACATCTTCCCTGCATGCGGCGAGTTGCCCACAGCGGTCATCGAGCGGTCGGCCGCCGAAGCGGGCATCCTGCCGCGAGAGTCAGTCAAGGGCGCGCGGCAGGTGGCGCCCCCTGATCTACCCGG
>Ga0180437_10001823_pt1 | contig 35597 bp, 47 predicted proteins | sample SS_ome_4_FD_132410 | JGI IMG/M metagenome (GOLD analysis project Ga0180437, IMG submission 132410) | Hypersaline lake sediment archaeal communities from the Salton Sea, California, USA - SS_3_D_1 metaG | ecosystem: Environmental > Aquatic > Non-marine Saline and Alkaline > Hypersaline >... | reverse complement strand
TGTTTTCATCCTGCCTGTCTTTGTCATCTTTATCTGTGAGTGTTCTACTTCCTGTGTCGTTGCTGTGGGCAACAATCCACACTCTATCCCTTCTGTGCGGCGCGTTTTTGGCGACAGCTGGAATAATAAACGTTTGGACGGAGTATCCAATCTGCTCAAGCGTTTCCAATATCTCGTCTGCGATACCTCGTCCCTTGATAGTTCGTAGCGTTCCGTCCTCCAATGTAGCAGCGCTTTCACTTTCCAGGTCAGGCAAACTTTCGAGCTGCGCCATTGAGAGGATTCCAGTAACATTTTCACCAATAATCCAATGGGGCTTGAGTTCTTTAATAATACGGAACATTTCCGGCCAGAGCCAACGGTCATCTGCTGTTCCCCTTCTCTTACCGGCTTGTGAAAATGGCTGGCAAGGGAAGCCTCCCGTAAGGATGTCGCAAACCCATTCCCGCTTGTCTTGCTTGCTCCTTTTCGATTGTAATTTCCGCATACGCTCGGTGTCGGCAATAATCCGTTCTTTCGTAACTTCTTTGATATCCCCATAAATTAATGACTCCTTTCCGAAGTTCTTTTTTATTACTTCCTGGCAGAAAATATTATTATCGCAGAAACATATATTTTCATAATCATTTCCCCATACTATCTTGGCTGCCAAAGCAAAGCCAGCTATACCAGTAAACATATCTACGTGATTCATAATTGAATATCCGACTCAACTTCATTCCCCCAAACGTTCCAGCCTTCCGTTTTCTGACGTGCAAACAACTCAATACGAGATTTATTCCCGCATAATTTAACTATCAGTTCTCTTATCTCGTCAGGTTTTCTAGAATGTTCTCTTAGAGGAGATACCACAACGCTTGATATCTTATCACTTTCCTTTATATATTTTAACTTTCCTTTCATACCTATAAGACAACATTCGCAATTTGATTTTGTATAATGTCCTATCCCAAAAAACGGCTTACATTCTTTTTCCCACAATACAAGTTGATTTTTCTCTTTTTCGTGAACTTTAATCCAACTGAAACCAAGAGTTTTATACTTAAACCCCCACGCTTTTATAGTATCAAGTCCCTCTTGCAAGTTTGGGAATGTAACCCACAAAAAAAGAATACAATTTACATCTGATATTTTGCTTACTCGCAACGCTTTAATTTCTTCAATGTTCATGCCGGAATAGTACGGAGTAATCTTTCCATATTTACGCTTACCCTCGTTTTTATCTCTGTAATCCCAAGGCGGGTCTGCATATATTATCTGGTATTTTTTATTTGAGTCCATGATATTTTTTGAAGCACGGGAAGCAATACCCATAACTATTTATTTTTCTTATTTTCTTACACAACATACATCGACCTTTTCGTGTTTTTTTATTTAAGCCTGTATTCCCCTTGTCCATTTTCTTTAGATATCCTGCTCTCTATATCCCAATTAAATCTATGCTTCAAATCATATATTCTGGCAGCAACAGCCAAGTTCCGGCAGAATAGCCCTTTACGTTCCATAATCTCTATTGTATTAACCCATTGCCTCTCCTTGAGCATATTCAGTATGAAGGAACATTGAGTCCCTATTTTCGGCTCTACGGGCTGTTTTTTGGGCTTCTCTGGGGCAAAGACAAGAGCCTGCTGTATCATCGTAATAACCTCTCTAAATTCGACTTCTGCTTAACCTTTATATTCGCTTCATTCAGGAGTCCTATAAAATCCTCAATCATCTCTTTTGAGGGTTCTGGGAGAACATAATCTTTACTATCGGCTCCTATGCTTACAAACTCAGGACGTAAATCAATCATCCACTTAGCCAGTATATTAACGTCAAAGCTCATTATCGGTTCAATACTTACAAATATCCTATGCCCGCCCTGTTTAAACTTCTTCAAACCAGCATACCTATAGAACGGGGCCGGAGCATAACTTACCTTTGTAGTAAGAGAGGAAACATTCGTTTCAATAGTTGTACCGAAAAGAAACTTAATCGGAAAGACAGAAATAAATTTGAAAGCTTCAAGAGGATTCTTGCTCTGTATTACATACTCATTTTTAGGGTACTTCCGGCAATGAGTAAGTATATCCATTTTATATTCATTCGGTATCTGAAAAGCAAACAAGTCGCTCATGTGTTCGACAAATATTATCTTGCCAGCCCCGTAACTGCATTTCAATTCCGGCTTAACTATTTTCGGTGGTCCCTGGTAGCGCACGTTTATTCCAAACCTACTTCTCTGGACATAACAATACCCGCAACGATGCGGGCATTGACCGCCTAAGTGAGAATGAACAAATTGAACCCAATCGTACATATTCCCTTGCGCTGGTTTTAACGGCATAATGTAATCTCCTTTTTACAGAAAAAAATCAATATGGTGGTGGGTCGTTTTCGTCAGGCAAAACTTGTCCACTTTCAGGATCAAACTCTATATCATCAACTTTCCTGAAAGACTTAACTACTGCTTTCAAGTGTTTTATAACGTTCCCGTCTCTACCAACAAACTCATTCGGTTCATGTTTGATAACAGCCACAACTTCTTTCTTGACAACATCTTCTTCGTCAAACTGGTACTTCTGGTCGGGGTCTTTATCGTCCGCTTCAATACCGCAGGCAAAAAGTATCTGCTTCAATAGCCAACGTTTGCCCTTTATAAGAGTCGTATAAACGGGCATTTCTATACCTTCTTTTTTAGATTTCAAATCCCATCTGAAATAAGGATTACCACTCTTTGACTGATTTTCTCTTACGAGAACAACATCTTTGATTATCATAATGTGTTCTCCTTCAGGTAGTTTCTGTTTGCTTCTTGAGTCGCTTTCCCCTTCCATACCTACGCTAAACTTTTTTGCCATTTTACTTTTTCTCCTTTTGTTTGTTTTGATGGTTGCATATCTTAAGCGCTGGCAGAAATGCGTTTTCAAAATGTTCTTTTATAGCATTTTCAGTCAATAGCAGATAATTGTAAGCAACTTTATCTTTCGCTACAGCAACTAAACCAGCTCTTTTAACGTCTCTCTTTTTCGCTTCTCTATATAGCATAGTATAAGCTGAAGCCTGGTATTCGTGTTCTTCGTATAGTTTCGGGTTATCGGTTTCGCTTTTCTTACCGACATTACATTTACTGGTTTTCCAGTCTATAATTATCTCTTCTTTCCCGATTAAACCTATACAATCTATAGTTCCATTAAACTTATACTTCTCGCTTGTAAGAGCCATTTCTGCTTTTTTCAATTTAATTTCAGGATGCTCTTTCTTAAAAAGCATAAAGGATTTTAAAGCAGTTTTGACCTCTTCGACATATTCAGTTTCAATATCTACCCCTGACTTATCGATATTAGACTGAATAATTTTATGAATTATCTGTCCTATCTCTTTACCTTTTTTGCTTTCAGCATCGCAGAACTCTCTCGTGTTATTCCGAAACCAAATTTCCAACCCCACCTTTCGCAAAACCCCAAGAACCTCAGTAACAGATGGGCAAGTATTATCATACTTTCCGCTCATTTTCTACCCCCTTTTATTTTTGTAATTCTTTGTTTTTCTATGGCATTTTTTACACAAAACAATACCATTATTTAAATCCCACCTCCTTTTTTAATCCTAGAAGGTTTTACTAAAAAAACTTTTCCACATATCAAGCATTTTCTCTTTATCATAAAAACTTTATAAGTTTATTGTCTCCTTATTTTTTTTACCTTTCAACTTTTTAGTTTTAACATCGCCTTCATCAGACACAACAAAACCTTCCGTCTTATCCCTGCCCTCTTCTATTTGCAATATTTGCTTTGGCTTATGCTTTTTTAAAAACTGAACAAAAGATATCTTTTGCGGTACAGATATATGTTTATCAAGGGCATAGCGCTTTGCGTTTGTTAAAGCTGTTCTCTCTCCGAACCTTGCTTTCGGATTAAAAATACAATTACCCCATTCAGTCATTTTCGTTTTAGGATTTATACAGCCGATAGTCAGAAGAACTGCTTCGTCATTTAATACCTGATACTTAGGCTCAGTCCACTTCGGAGACCATTTGCTACTTTTGTCAAATTCAGTACAAGCCTTCAGGCCCCAGAAAGTTAATCCATCAACCTGGACGTTCTTGCTTTTAAAAGAGTAAGCCAGCTTGTCAATTATCTTACCCTTTATTTCTGCTAGGGAAAGCTGGGACTCCGCATCTTCTACAAGAGTCGCCATTGCCTTGCCATAACCATCAACCTTTTTCCTTACTGTAATCTTGCTTTTCTTTTCCTTCTTTGTTTTAGCCATCAATCCTCCTTATCAACTCTCTTGTGATACTGCTCCTGACAATCTGTATCTCTACAGAAAAATATTGTCTGGTTATGATTAACCTCTTCTATTATGGCATCGTCAATATCTATTGCAGAACCACACTCGGCGCAAGTAACTTTGCGGTTCTTGGGTTCCTTCGGCGTAAGGTTATGATCCCTGAAGTGTTCCATTTTTTACCTCAATCAATTTATTCTCAATAAGATATATCAGCATTTTTGCTCTGGCGTTTGCTTCGAAAGGTTCTGAAAACTCTATTATTTTAGTAATCGTGGAATTTCCTTCTTTTTTTATTTGCTTATAGTAACAAACATAGTGTCCGCCATTTCTTTCAGTTTTTATTCTCTCAATGCTGTCATCAATTATACCAATGGGCTTCATATAAGATGGCAACATTCCCCCTAATTCGCCTACGGAAAAGGCAGAGTAATATATGCTATTCCTATCAAACATTTTAGATGTTTTATATAATAGTACCCAATCAGGATTTAATTGCGAAGCACACCGCCAATAAAAGCCACATTCTTCCTTGCGGTTCACACCCAACTCTTTAAGTTTCTTTGCCAGTTCTAAATTACATACATATTTTTCCATTACCCTTCCTCCTGCAACTTCAGAAACAACTCTCTGGTAGCCCGGATATCATTCATCGCATCGTGAGCATCAAGTTCAATATCGTAATGCTGACAGGCAGTAACCAGCTTATAGTTATGCAACTTAATCAGCCCCTTATATCCCATATAGCTGAGCAATACTCTCGTACATATCTGAGTACCAAAATAACTGCCATAATATTTGTCGCCATTCTTCTTAAAAAACTCGCTCAGGAAGTTTGCGTCAAAGTGTACGTTGTGTCCTACCATAATAAATTTATCTTCTCTATTATACCTATCTATATGAGTGTCCAACATTCTCACGAAATATTTATAGGAAGCGAAGAAGTCTTTGAAAGGTTCTTGCGTTATCTCTTCCTCGGTTCTCTTGTTTACCTTGAGAGCTTCCGGCTCTATCTTGGCCCCCTCGAAAGGCTTAATCAACATATTGCCTTCACGTATAACCTTGCCGTCTATCTCAACTATATAGGCAAGCTGAACGATAGCATTTCTCTTTGGATCGGTTCCTGTTGTTTCCGTATCAAAATAAAATAATTTCACGTAACCTCCTAAGCCGGTTTCGCCAGCAACCCTCTGTTCTGAACAGCATATCTCCTAAAGGAAAGAATGTTCTTTAATGTATCAATTCTTCGGGACACCCTCTGTAATTTAATCAGAACATATTTATTAGTTTTTCTTCTTTCTATTATTCTATTCCTTTCTCTCTGAGCTTCTGCCAACATCAAACTAAAAGGACGGCATACAGAACAGACTCCGTGAGAATGACCGCTTGACTGCTTCCCATCCTTAGCTCCAAAAGTATCTCCGCAGTACATACAAGTACGATATAATACTTTACTTTCTTTTTTCATTTATATTCTCCTTTCAACAATAGGTGTCGCCTTTCGATAACCCCATATTATCTTTGTTATTTCTGATAGCTTGAATTTCTTAGGCTTCTGAGTTCCCTTTTTTTTGCGGTCAAATGAAGTTTTGTAATTAACCATAATATCTCCTTATAAAAAAAACGGCATGGGACCGGAACTGGCTTTGCGGAGCGCATTCCCGGAACCCATACCGTTACTCCCTGCAATAAAAAAAGACAGGAAGATTGCAATTGCCTCCTGTCTCTCACAATTTTTTGCTAAATTCGATTTATTTGCCAGTTTCACTTCTGCGCTCCGCTATATCTGATTCATTTTTCCAATATGTTGAATTATAACATAGATTCAGGAATTTATCAAGGGGTATTTAAAAATTCAAGGAAGGCGCTAATTATCTGAAGACTTTCGGTTTTGGTCTCGGCTCTTTTTTCTGTGCATAAATCTGACTCAATTCAAACGGAGTTAAGCCAACTCCTGTTATGAACTTAGCCCAGGGAGTCTTAGGTTTATAAACAACTTTCTTCTTCTCTCCTCTTACTTCAACTATGCCTTTTTTCACTTTCGTAATACCACTTATCGGGTACTGGAAACCACCAAGAGGGAGAGCGCCTAGAGCGCCTATCAATCCATATTTTCCCCAACCAACTTTACCTCTTTTTATCTGGCTACTAAGAATATTAAAACCTCTTTCAACTCCGGTTCTCACATCTCCCAGCCCTTTATAAAACATCGGGATCAGGAACCTAGAAGAAACACCTATCGTTCCAGGGAGTCCTCCAAGCATAAACTTTTCAGTCAAGGTTAATCTCTTCGGGTCTTTCCTGATATCAACAAGTCCAGTCTTATGAAGTATCTTTCTTCCGAAAGGTAAAGTTCCAGCTCCACCAAGCAGGAACCAGACAAGCATTGTTTTTATTTTCGTACTTACAGGCGCACGGGCAAACTTATTTATCCAATCCAGTACCCAGCGTAAAAATATAAATCCATACTTATTTACTACTGTACCTTCTCTACCCAGCAATGCTACTATAGTATTAGGGTTCCTGTAATAAGGCTTACCTACGTTAAACAAGAACTGGTACGCTTCCCGGTATGCCTCGTCTCCAGTCAATCCTTTATCTCTTGCAACCCTCAATCCTATCTCAAATACTCTCTTACTGCTTTCATTCTCAGACCAGTTGCCAAGTATATTTATATTATGCAACAATCCTCTTCCGGTTAATTGCTCTCCATAGAACGGACGGATTATTCCTTCATTTCTTGCCTTATCAACAAGAACTTTATACTCTCTGGGTAAAGGAGTCATAAACTTAAAAGGTTTATTTAACTTCGGAACTCTTGCCAAAGCCCACAAAGACTCAGTTAAATTCTGCACAACATAAGTTGTCTTATTCGCAAGCACCCAGAAATAAGTCAATGCTTTTGCTGCGTCTAAGACAACATTACCTTCAGTAACAGAAGATAAAGCATTGATATATTTTGTCGCCGTATTATATCTGAAATCATCTTTTATCTCTTTAGTAAGACCCGTTAAATCTTTTATCTCCTGCCGGAATCCTCTGTTTACTGCTGCCGTCGCTTTCCTCTCCATTCCCTCAACAAGCCCGTCAAAATCAACTCTATAACCAGCAAGGTTCTGAGAATGAATCAAACTGCTCATAAGTCCTGACATTGAGCGGTAAGCATTTATTATCTTCTGTCCAGCTTCAGACCTCGGATCAACACCAGCGTTATGAAGGTAATGAGATACTTCAACCATGCTACCGAAGGAAGGCATATACTTCATTTTGAGACTATGAGGTTTAACCAATACCCTAGCAGAAGGAAAACTCTGTTTTATTTTTGCCTGCATCTTATCAGCCCATACTTTATTGGGTACACGGGCCGAGAATATTTTCGTTTCTCCTTCTCCTGTTGCGTGCGGTTCGTATGCTTCAACCCAGAACTTACCATGAATCCTGTTGTGAGGAATCCAGTTCACATAAGGCAAAGTTTCATTAATCAACTCTTTAGTTTCTTTCCCAAGTATTTTAGTTACTTCGTCATAGTCTTTTATGTACTCTGTTCTTGTAACATACTTTCCGGTATTCGGGTCTAAGTGCCTAAACTTAACTCTCTCGTTCTGGTCTGTTATTTTAACGTCCCTGTGCATACGCTGTAATCTATCAAGAGTAATTTCAGTAACGCCTCTTCTCTTAACTAATTTACCTTTATTATTTGTATAAGTAAGATCATACCTTATACCATCAGACTTTATTCTTATACCAACTCTTGAATCAAGTATGTCTTTTATTATCTGCTCTTTGACAACTTTCCTCAATGATCCGAAAGCCCGGATAGCCTCTTTGTCCTTCTGAGTCATTGTACCCTTTTCAATGCCCGCATTTACCTTCGATATCACGTTATCAATATCGCCGTCCAGTCTTTCTTTCTTATCAGCCTCAACAAGTATCTCTGCAACCTTACTTTTATTCGTAGCTTTGTTTATGATCCTGATTGCCTCATCCACGTCGTTTGAACTTCTTAACTGCTTTACCTGGGCGTCAATAACACCTTCAGCAATAGGCTTAGAATCAGCATAAGAATATAAATAATTCTGAGCTAACTCCAAAGAATGAATAGCTTCCCCAAGCTGTTTATATTTCGTAGAAGTATAATCTTTTGCCCTATCGAAAAAAGTCATGCTATCAACCAAATCTTCTGGAGATATATCAGCAACCTCGCTTACGCCAAAATTCATTACGTCTTTTCTTTCCTTCCCTTTTATCTTCTCGCTTAAATCCTTTATTATATGTTGCTGCGCTTCTGGGGGAAGTCCACCTTTAACTTGCGGTTCAAAAGCTTTCAAATCAGCAATAGGAATGTCCAGCTTCAAATCTTTCTTTATCTGTTGCTGGGCTTCAGCCATTGTCTTAGCGCCACGCATAATTTGAGTGATCCGGTTAGCTTGAGTTTCCTCAATTTCTTCTTCAAATAATTTTATGTATTGCTCTTTTGCTTTATATTCTTTAGGCATAACTACGCCTTTAACTTTCCCTTTGTGTTCTACCAGTATCGGAGTATCAACTTTATCCTGGAACTTGAAAACAACATCTGAACCATATTTATTTACAAAGTAATCGTGATACTCTTTATTTAATTCTATTATTTTCCCATCAGGTTTCTTAAACAGAACCACAAACGGATTAACTTTACCAACAGGAGCAGGAACAGCATTTGTCGTTAATTTATCAACTGGAAGGATTGCTGCCTTCTTTGCGTTCTTGATAATTTCGTCAAAATGTTCATCAGGAACAGTACGCTTCTTTAGTTTTGGCAAACTCTGAACTGGCTTTGGAGCTTCGCCTTCTAAATCCATCATAGCTCCATCAGTCCAACCACCCCTCTTCTCTAATGTCATAAGCTTATCGGTTTGCGGTATATAAGCTTTCCTTGGAGCAGTTGGTTTTCTAGGAACTCTCAACTCTCCAATAACCATCTTCTCTGGAGTCTTTTTAACTTCTTTTAAAAACTTCCCTAAAGCTTCCTTGGTGTTCTTTATTTTAAACCCGCCGTCTATCTGAAACCCGACAAACTCTGATACTTTTTTCGGGACTTCAACAATAGCTTTCTTTATATCAGTAATCAGATCTCTCTTTCCTTTCGGGAATATAGTTACTTCTCTTCTTCCCGGAACAGGAGCCGGAGGTTTTGCTGGTACTTTTGCGGGTGGTTTTGCAACTGGCTTAACTGGAGGCTTAGGCACGGGCTTAACCACTGGAGGCTTAACTTCTGCAACCTGAATTGCTTCCCTGTAATGTTGCGCTCTGGTTAATATCTGTATCTTCTTATCCCGATCCACTATATCAATAGACTCACCAAGCAGTCTTTCCCTTTCATCTTTCAAATCCTGTATAAGCTCCTTATTACCCTTTATGCTTTCCCCGTAAGTCTTCGCCTGTTCAGGACTCCTCAAAATAGGGGGTTTTCCTACCTCTGGCAAAGTAGGTTTGGCGGGGGGTACAATAGGCTTTATTTTGGCTACAATAGGCTTAGCAAGCTCTTCAGTTGATATGACCTCTCCAATAGCAGGAACGGCAGGAATGGGCTTTACAGGCGGTTTTAAGGCTAATGGAGCGGGTTTGGGAACAACAGGGGGCCGGACTGTTACTTCTGGAACCGGAGGCTTTCCCGGAGCAGGCAACGCCAACGGCGGTTTAACCACTTCAGGTTTCGCCTTCTGTAAAGCTAATTTGATATATGCCGGAGCTATCTCTGTAGCCAAAGACCAAGCTGTATGGGTTACTGCTCCTTCAACTGCTTCTTTGGCAAACTTGTCTTCAGGTCTCTTTGACAATGCGCCTGCAATACCGCCCTCAAGAGAACGTTCAAGCAATCTACCCATTACAGGATGCCTCATAACCCAGCGCCCAAAAGCAGGAACTTTCCTTGTTATCCCACCCAGAACACTCGGTAATAAATTCCTCATAGAAGTAACTGAAGCTATATACATAATATTCCGTTCACGTGGAGTTACAAGATAACCCGTTCCAGCACGTGGAGGATATTTCATTTCAAATTCCTTAGTAGCAAGGTTCCTTGCTCTCTCAGCCAACTTCTTCTCTTGTTTTGCTGTATAATCAATTAAAGGTTCTCCAATCATTTCAGGAGATATAAACCTTGTTTCGGTAGGAATCCCAGCACGAGTCCATTCAAGTTTAGGAACTTCTTCAGGAATCTCAGGCGCTCCAATCTCAACTCTTCTTTCAGCCGGAACTCTCGGCTTAGGCACTCTTATTTTTTCAGCCCGTAGTTTCCCGACTCTTTCTAAGGCTCTCTGTAATAGTTGTTTTGGAACTGATGGTTCGGGAGGTTTTTCTATGATAGGATCGGCGAGAACTTCTTCAGTAGATAAAATTTCATCACCGAAGAGTTCTTCCGTTGAGAGTATCTCTTCTTCTCCGAAAAGTTCCTTGGTTGTTACTATTTGGTTTTTTGCCATCTATCATTGCCTAAATATTTGAATGTTCCTCTTTTCGTAGTTACTTCGTCGCCTACTGCATATTTCTTGCCTTTTTCAACAACAGCGACTTTTTTGCCTTTAGGTTCCAATCCCCAGAACTTCTGCCACCCTGACTGGTCTTTCGCAAGTTCTGCCAATTCAAATCTGTCAAAAGGGATATCTGGATTAGAAGCTGTCCAAAGTCCTTCAGCAACGTCCATTGCTGATTCAAACCTCTTGCTGTATAATTCTATTCCGAGTTCATCATCGTTATCAATCGCCTCTTTGTAAGAAGCCCAATGCTTACCCGCTACGTCCATCATTTCTTCAAAGCGGGGATCGGTTCTCTTTTTGACTTCTTTAGTCGGTCTGCTATATGTAATGCCCTTATGAGTAAACTGAGCAGGCTCAAGTCCCTTTGGTATTTTCGGCGGTTTAATTCTTACTCCCGGAGGCAATCTTCGTCCTCTGGATATCGCCCTCATAACATCAAACTCTTCTTCAACTGTAGGCGCTCTCGGAGCCGGAGCTTCCGGTCTGAGATATCCAGCCAAACCAGTTTCTTCAGCAACGGGAACAGGCCCCGCCATCGGCCCAATAGGCGTTGGAGGAGTAACCTCAAGTTCTCCTGTAGCCAATAAATCTCTGTAATAATCTGATATGGCTTTCTGTTCTTGCTGTTTCGCAAGTTCTTCTTGCATTATTGCACGATGTACCCAAGGCATTGCTCCTCTTGCTGCCCCACGTAAACCTAGTAATATAGATCGCCGTCTTGCCATTGATATATACCTCCAAGAATTAAGTTAAATATTGTAATTCCAGTTCTCTTCTCCTCGATTCCTCTTCCTGACCTTTTAGCCACTTAGCAAGCCTTGATTCATAACCATATTGTCTTTCAGCCCGTGCCGCTTGCTCATAAGGTAAAGCAGCCTGCAATCCGAACTGCTGTTGCTGTCCGGCAAGCGTTGCTCCTTGTAAAGCAAGGTCTCTTGCTAATTGAACTGACAATGCTGCCCGTCCACCCATAGGAGTTCCGGCTCCAGCTACCCGTCTTGAAATTGCTCCCTCACCCAAACGTCTCTGTTGTGCTAATACTCCTGTCTGGGCCGGAGTAAGTTCTCCAGATAAAAACTGCGCTAACGTTGCCTGTCTCTGCGGAGCAAGAGGAGAAGCATACGGAGTATATTCCTCTGAAAAAACTCCTGGTTGATACTTCCCGATTATTTCTCTAGCTCGCCCCCGTCCTTTTTCACGCTCGGTTAATTGCCTTTCTAATGTTTCTTCTTCTGCTTCTGCTCCTAAGTATTCTGATAAAGCTGATAATCCAATTGATAAAGGAATCCACCATGCCATGTTAAGCCTCCTTAGTTTTTTTTCATCCAATTATAATCTTTTATGTTTTTTAATTTATCTTCTACAGAACTTATCATTTGCTGATTAGTTTTTTCTTGCAATCCTACCTTCTGTCTTAATTCATTTATTTCATCCTTTAGTATAATTACTATTGCTTCTAATAATTTCGGCCCAAAACTTCTATATAACTTTTCCCTGTCTGCCATTATTGCCACCATCCCCTGACTACAATCCATATATTTTGAAATGCTAGGTTTTCTCCGATGTAACTTATTCTTCCGCTGCTGTCGCATGGTACGGTTAAGTCATAGGTAATAGGTACGCTGCCTACCTGGGTTACAGCTTCGGCTATATTGTAACCGGTATCGGATGAGCCTTTTTTGAAAAACCTAATATAGCTGTTTTCAACATCATCCTGTACTGTTACTCTTAAAAGAACTGCTGTCGCTGTCGTTGGAACTACCCCTAAACCTCCAGAACCTAAATCCAAGTCGTGGGTGTCTCCGTCAGTATCTATAACCGATTTATCTCCAGTTTCGTGATAATCATAATCAGTTGCTCCAGTTCTTTCAGTAAATTTATCTATTCCATCAACATAAGTCTTTACAGCTTTCTCAGTAGGAAATAAATTATCGCTATTATTTGCTAAAGTTCCATCAGTCGATACCTTTGGAACACGATATAAAGTATTTTTTATCTTAGCATACAATTGTCTGTTTCCAGAACCATCATCTAAAAATAATATTTCTCCTTCCCGGAGTTGCTCTACTACTGGAGTAGTGTCTGAAACCCTATGCTTTATTGTCTGCATATTAGCGAACAGGATTGTAAGAAGATTATCCAATCTCTCTATATCCTGAGCATTTTCAAGTTTATTTATTTTATAAGGTTTTTCCATTAATCGTCAATATCCAATTCCCGTACAGGCTTCCACATTACATCTAGTTTGTGCAATTCCCAATTAGCATCTTCTGAGTTCTGTCTTATTTTAAACTTAACATATCTACCCCGTACTACTCCTGCAAAAACTTTATTTACTGTCTTTACAACTGATTGTAAATCTATCGTTACATCTACATACGCTGCATCGTCAAGCGAATAGGATAAAGTCCAGTCTGCATCTGATTTAGAACTTACAAGATACCGCCTAAGTAATTTAACCATAGGCACAAGTTCAAATTTCTTTGTTTCAAACCAGCTATCAATATCCGTCGTATCATCCTGGGTTCCTATTTCATTCAACCTCACAAAACCATCTGACTCAGAAGTTCCTGAAACAAGATTGTCCTGGTCTATAAAGTATATGTTATTATGTTTGTTGGTTCTCTTAGGTAGCCAATATCCTTCTTTGTTGTACTGAAACACAATATCGTTTTCAGAACTGCCTACAGCAGTTACATTCAATTTATAAAGGTCTCCCCATACGGCAGCACAAGGAGCTACAAGGTTCGGGCCTGTATAATAATTTATTTGCACACTACCAACTATAGGAGTTCCACTATACAATACTGAATTTATTCGCACGCTATATTGAACCCATTGATTCAAAGTTACAGTTGATACAATATTACCTGGAGTTTGCTGATACCACGTTGCAGCCGCAAGACCGCCTTGTGTAGCTGCTGATCTCATCCACCACGTTATTGTTTGTCCATCAGCTACATAAGCACTATCAAACTTTCCCCATGAATCAGGCGTTACTCCTAAATCTTTTTCTACAGACCAGTATTCTACTCCAACATATCCCTGATGAAGTATTGGAGTTGCCCCTGAATCCGTAGTAGTAAGAATAGCTTTCCACTGGAGATATCTTCTGACAGTAGAATTTATAACTCCGTTATTTTCTCCAGCCGAACCGATATTTGTCCATGAATCCCAACTCGTACCATTAGCAGAAGACCTCGTTTGAAAAGTTATTCCGGTGTTTGCAGGAACAGTAATCTCAGCAGCTAAATTCCCAAAAGAATTTGGAGTAAATCCAAAATCTAACGTTTGAGTTGCAATGTTACCAGTGGAACGATAATATGGAGCATATACTTCAAACTCAGCAGTCCAAAAAACAGTAGTAGTGCAATAAAGTCTTAAATACCTATAAGAAATTGCATTTTGCTCATAACCATAATATGTAAGAGTTGTATCTACAACTTGAGTTTCTAACGTTGTCCAATCAATATCATTATTTGAACCCTGAATAAGAATTGTCGGTGTTCCTTCATTCCCTCTCATTTTCACATAAATATACCCTATTGTTTTTGAAGAACCTAAATCAACTTTCCACCAGTAAGGAGATGGAGTGCGATTTATAGCATAAGTATTGACATTTCCATCATTACCATTGGCAGCGGGATATCCGGGAAAATCTGAATTTTGACTAGCAGGCTGATTCAATGCTAAATTAGTTCCAGCATTATATTGAGCAAGTTTTACATCTCCCGGACTAAGATCAGTATTTACTTGCGACTTTGTGCCTGCGTCCCAATCTGCCTGAGAAGTTTGCGGAATAGCTTTTAATTCATCGTCAGCAGTATTTACAAGTTTTGCTCCGGCTGTACCCGTATCAAACTCAGTAGTCGTTGTTTGTAACCATTGCCGGATATTATTTTTTAACTGCGGTAATTCCAACATATCGTCTTCTATATTATCAGAAAGTATCTCGGCATTATTTCCATCAAAAGCAACTACTCCAACATTAGACAAATATACTAGTCGTCCAAAAAACTCTTTCATTGTCCGGTGATATAAACAACCAAAAGTTGTATCAGCCCTCTTAGCTCCCCATTCCGTTATATCGCCTACAGTAGAATATCTATACATACTATGAGCCTTACCTACAATGACGTAACCATGATAGCTTATTATACTCGTAATATTTTCTCCATCATCTTTGCCAACAAAATCATAATTCAACCCATATTCCGGTGTCCAGTCTTCAGGTTCAAAAGGTTCAGTCCAATAAAGACCATTACCATTATCATCAGACTTTGCTATAAACAAGCGTTCTTCATGTTCGATAATAAGTTCCCCGCCTGAAGGAGTATTAGCGTCTCCTATTTGCTCATAAATAGCATATACCGAAGTTGCATCAATGGGATTAGTAAACGCTACGCTAACAGTAACAGTATCGGTAGCTGCGTCAAAGTCGGATATCAACCTGACTTCTCCAGAATTGGTTCCACCCGTAATAGCGAGAACTCCTCCATTCCAATAATCATCTACTTGAGTCAAAGCTGAATCTACCAGCGTCGTAGTAGAACCACTATCAGCTGTACCAGTTTGTTCTTCATTAACAGTCGTTCCATGTATTCTCAACATCTTGACATTAGTAAAGCCTGTATTTGTTATTACCGGATATTTCCCATTCACTACCCACAAATCATCAAGATACTGAACCATCTCAACATCAACAGTAGAATCAAACGTTAAATCAGCCCCGCCAATTTGATATGCTGTAAACGTTCCTGATCCCACAACAGAATAATAAAGCTTACCACCGCAGGCAATGACATAATATCTGGTCCCGCTTGCCAACACATAGAGACAACCGCCTCTTACGGGATTTGCCCCCAAAGTAACGGAATTATATTTTTGGTGTCCGGCAACCTTTACTGGAACGTAATCAACGCCAAGCTGTATGTTTTGTCCATTAGAAAAAGCATTTGCGGGTATTTTGGTGTCCCGGTAGGAGTGCCAACCTTCCTTGAAATCTTCTAGTGTTAGAATTTCTACGCCATTCATTTATTGTACTATCCCCACAAAGGAAGCGGGAAAGTATTAATACCTTCCCTCTGCTTCAATAAAGTAAACGTTCCCAATTCATCATCAAACTTCACATTAGTTTTAATTCTTAAATCTCTTATACCTTCTTTAAAGATTTTCTCATGTTCTTTATAAAGCTCATTCCCATCTTGTAACATAAATTGCCATATTACATAGGTAGCAATTAAATCGTGATACTCTTCAAGTATAGTTGTGCCATTAAAAGGTACGCTATCAGTATCAGTCAAATCAGTAGGCTTCAAAGCATACTCTTCAGTAATAACAGTTCCGGTTGCGTTCGGTTTATAATACAAGCCATAAGTAGAAAATGTCTTATAATAGTTTGTCGGTGTACCTTCGCTGTCCACCCAGGGAGCGTTAATCATAGCAGCAGAAGCCAGTATATCCAAATCATCTCTGGATATAGGATATAACCTCTTATCATCATAAGTTATCCTGATCCACCTTAAACAATTTGTCGGTTTTGTATATTCAGCCTGAGAAGCAACCGAAGTAGTTGAAGTATCTGTTTGCCTCAAGCAAGCCGTAAATCCAACAATCTTACGCTGCCCGATATTAGCCATTGCAAGATACTCGGCATCAGTCCAATGTCCTGAATCTACTACTGCCGTACTCGGTTCTTTCAATGTTTTCTTTATAATTGAAAAAAGGTTTCCCCAGGTCATTTTATTTCTCCTTACCTTACAACGTAATCTGCCTGAACATCTCTATCATCTACAGCGCCAAGCGTTCCCTTGTCTTCCATAGAAGCAAAAGCTCTCCTTGTTTCATCGTGAGCGTTCATATTTCGCTTCCAATCAGCAATTTTCTTTATAACAGGAACTCTATCAGATACTTTAACAACTTCACCCGTAACCTTATCAACTTTATACGTTCCTGTTTTGCTCATATTGTTACCTCTCTTTATAAAAAAAATTTATGAGTGCTATTGGGATTTTTAATTAAAAAACGCAGAACCCCTGAAACTGCGTTAAAGCTCAAGTTTGTATTAGGTTAGGCACTTGCTCCACACATAATGCCTATGCCGTACATTCCATTCAAGACCTTCGCTTCAAACCCTGCCTGCCAACCGCAACTTCCATACAACGGAATCGGCTGTCCAAGCTGTTCAGGCGTTCTGATATAAATTTTCTTCGCCTGTCCTTCAAGCTCCACAACGCCGTAACACTCTTTGCCTAACATACAAGCAATATGTACTGCGCCGGAACCATCCTGTTCACCACCCGCAACGCTCTCTCGGTACAACTGCGTGGTCCCAACAAATCTGTTACCGAACCACTTCCCGATTTCGCCCTCATAAAGAGAGTCCACTTTATCTTTATAAACGGCTGCATCCACCCAGGTTGTATCACCCATGAAGTCGTATTCGATGTCGGGATCAACAAGAACTATATTGTAGCCCTTTTCGTATTTCAACGATTTCGCTCTCTTCATGTCCCTGTTTGCTAACCGGATATTTCCCGTAGTAAGAACATCGCCAGCAACTATTCCAGTACCTACAACAAGACGATACTGAGAAGTTGAATCATTGGCTTTCGGCATCGCTGCAAAAGTAACCGTCCCTGTCGCATTAGCAAAATCTGTAACCTTCCGGGTTTCGCCGTAGTTCGTTCCAGCCGTAATGGTAATAAATCCACCATTCCAGTAGTCATCTGCCTGCGTTAGCGAAGCATCAACCAATGTAGTCGTGGTTCCGCTATCTGCCGTTGCCTCGACCTGGTAATTTGAATCACCATCAGCCCTACGTCTGCGGATTCCTGTCGCAAGGGTTTTCATCGTGTAGTAGTCCATGCTCTCGCCAGCCTGCTGCCCTAAAATATCTGCCTTCTCTGATACTTCAGGATCAATCGAAGTTACGGAAGCAAGCGCACTAATAGTTACAAAATCGCCCCAAAGGGCAACTGTTGCCGCCGTTTCCTCGATATTCAACTGCTGACGGGTAGCGACGCTGATACCGCCATCTACCGTCTCGGTCAATGCTGATGTCTGTTTGTTAAGGGGAGTGTATCTTGTAAAATATACTGTCTTACCTTTAGCCTTCGGTAAAGACCTCTTCTGAGCAAACTGGTATGCTGCGAGATTTTCCTTCGCTCGGAGCAGAAACCGCTTGTCATAGTAGGCTTGTACCAAAGGAGGTAAGGTACTATATACTGTTAAACCTGCCATACGCTTATTACCTCTCTAGTTTTTTTAGATTTGCCGTACTGCTTTGAAAAGTAATAAGATTACTCCGAGGAGGTCTTTACTTTGTTTAGGTTATTTATCCCAAATGGTCTTTATTGGAATAAGCCTATTTTACCGCTCTGCACGTGGGACTTTCTTGGTAATCTTCTCCAAATCCTCTAAAGAGGTTGCGCTTGCAATTTTCTCTTCGAGAGATTTTGTACCAACTCCCGGCGTACCTTTATGTTCACTATATGCGCCCTTTTTCTCTTCTTTCTTTTTGCTTTTATCCTCTGCGTTTTCCTTCTCTTCTTCTTGCTGTTCAATTTCATATATAGCCAAAGCCTCTTTTATTGTCTTCAGGTAAGGTCTCTTTTTGGCTATCTCAGCAAGTTTAGGTTTTATTTCGTCCCATTTATCTTTATATTTATCCAATGACTTGAGATGTTTTTCTTCTTCAGCCCAAGTCTTTTCATTTTCTTTCTTTGAACTTTCAGCCTTGATTTCTTCTCTGAAAGCTTTAAACAACTGCTTCATTGTCGCAAGAGGATTTTTGTCCCACGCCTCTTTAAACTCAGCAATCGTTTCTTCTTTCTCTTCTTCGGTTATTTCCCCCTTCTTTTCCTTCTCTTCAAGTTTTTCTTCCAGCTTACCTATTGTTTCCTCAAATTCATCCAATCTGGCTTTAAGTTTACCTTTCTCTGACTCTGAGCTTGACTTCGCTTTCTCCGCTTCCGATCCCCATTTTACAACATCTTCCCAATGCTTGAACTTATCTGGAATATTAAACTTTTTTCTTTCATCATCCGAAATTTCAGTTTTCTCTTCTGCTTCCTCTTCTTCCTCTTCTGTTTCCTCTGTTTCTTCTGTATCTTCCGTTTCCTCTTCTTCTGTTTCTTCTTTTTCTTCTTTTTCTTCTTCTGAGTTGGTTTTTCTTACGCTCATTTTCTTTCTCCCTTTTTAAATTTTTACTTCTTCCATATCTGCGGGGCATTGCAATCAGGACAGCACTTCTGCTGTTCAACTATGACTGCTTTGTTACCCGGATATTCAAAACCACATCTGCTGCAAGTTACAACCTTCCCATCGGCTTTTTCTTCTTTCGGCTGTTCTGCCTCCGGTTTCGGATCGTCCTTTTTCTTATCTTCCTTCTTCTTTTCTGCCATAATATCACCTCCCCTCTATGTTAATCTCTCGGAACGTCTTTTGTTGCGTTATCAAGTTCCTTGAGGTTCTTAGCAGAATCTATTTTATCCTTTACCTTGCTACCCGCAACCTTACCGGATATCACTTCAAGTTCAGCCCGCATAGGCTTATTATCATCGTACATATCCCTGCCGACTTCCCTGACTTTTCCGGTAAGCATTATTGTAACCTTACCATCAACTGTTAAACCGGAAATACCTTTTATGTCTTCAGCATACAGCCTTATAGTATGAGGCATCTTCTTTGGTTTCATCGCTTCAACTTTTGCCATGATTTAGCTCCTTTTTGCCATACGTTTTTGTTCAGCAAATTCCCTCTCAACTGCTGGCCCCTTAACCTTCGCTCCTTTTCTTACCAGATAAGTAGCAAGACCAAAAGGTTCATCAATTCCCTTCTTATGCCTCAACCTTTTCGCAAGTATATCACGCTTTGCCCTTGCTTTTTTACCTCTAGCAAAAGCGCCCTTCTTGCTTAAATAGTTCGATAGCTTACTCATACAATTATCTCCTCTTATTATCTAACACAAGATTATTCCAGTCTTCTATTTTCTTCAGGAAAGTCTTCCAAACTCTAATTTCACTCTTGCTAGAATCCTTCTCAACATTTACAATCGTAATATTTACTTTTTTAGTCTTAGCATCAGTTTTCGTTTCTACGTTGCTGATAGACATATCGGTTGCATTGCTGAGAATTTTGTTTTGACATATTTCAATACGCTTATTAATCCATTTAACAATATTCTGAAAACCTTCAGTCTTCAAAATTTTAACAATATGCTCTGCTTCTGCAAGTAAAATAGTTTCTTCGCTCATACTATCTCCTCTGCGGGCGCTCCGGGTACTTTAGCAACTGACTCTTCAGTAATTCTCTCGGGGCCACCCCTAGGCTGTTCCTGCGGAGGAGCGCCTGTCCTTGCCTGTTGTAATATCTGCATTAACTGCTGATGTTCCATTATATGCCTAAAATTTAATTGCTGTAATTCTTCTGGTAATTGTAATTTTTGATGTTCTATCATGTGGAAAGGATGATTTTCCATTAACTTAGCGTGTACCTCAATTCCCTGTTGCATCAAAAGATTTTCGTCTGCTGGAGAAATTAAAGTATCTTTCGGCTGAGGTAAAATTATATCGTCATTATCGCCAACATATTTCCATATCTTTGAATACAACTTAGGTAAATCGACAATACCCGGAGGCGCTCCCAAAGAAATATTTAAAAAGTTTATCAACTGCTGCCCCTTTACAACCTTATTCTCCATCTGGGTTACGCCCAAGGCAATAATATCTAAATCTGCTGTTAGAGCATCTCTTAAACTTCTTTTCTTATTAGTGTCTGTTCCCAAAAACTCTTCAGCAGCAGGACGCCCAACTATCTTAATAAATTTCTCTCTTTCAAGGAACTGCAAGTTGTATGCGTAATTCCTGCGATAAAAAGGTATCAAAACATAATCTTCTATTTCCCGCAACTTCGCAAAAACGTCTCTTGCAGAAGCATTGCCCTGTCTGGTGTACTCCGTAGCAGTAGTATCATATCTTGCAGGCAAACCCTGGAGAGATACTGTTGCTCCTGATCCCTGCCGGATATTTTCTTTTGACATAGCAACCGCTTTAAGCCCTTCCTGAGAAGTATTTGGCGGTCTTTCAAACTTAACCGCATCGACTCCAGCTTTAGAACGAATAATACCATTTGGTCTTGACTTTAATTGAGTATCAGATATTTCAGCCAACTCATCTACTATTTTCATGCAGTTAAGTATCTGAGTTATATTATCCATTATCTGATTCGTAAAATCGTTAAGAGCAATCTGGTCTTTCTCTGCTAACTGCGGTACACCCATACCGAGGCTTGTACCTTCTATTGCGTCCCAGCATACCCAGAAGAAAGGTTTTTCCTGTTCATCAAAAGGATTCGGATCAAGTCTTATAATGTGTTCCTGATTCGCCAACGTTATTACGCTTTCTTCTTCCAAGCCGTCTTTATCTAAATCAAAATTACACCAAGATTCCAATAACTCGAAACTATCTTTACCTATTTTATAACCAGCCGATAGTCCCGTAATTTCCATAATATGAGACCAATCGCCTGTTACGCTTTCAGATTCGCTTTTATCCTTTTTCCCCTTCACATCTTTGAGTCTGTCTATCCCGTAATATATTCCGGCTTTCTCAAGGATTCTCAAGTGATTCCAGTTCACCATATTTCTTTCAATAATAGCGTCCTGTTCATCCCAAGGTTTATAATAATTCCAGTACATAGTCCGGGGGTCTTTAACCTGAAAATCTATATTATCAAACATAGTCTTCAGCGACTTCTTTATACCTTCAACATCTTCGCCATTGATTTTCTTCTTTAACTTATCCCTCTCCGCTAAACTAGCAAGTACATATTTTTCTTTCAACGCCCAGGGAGCCTTTATCCAAACAAACCCGTATTTTATAAGACTCTCCAATAATTTTCGTATCTTCCTGCGGAGATAAATCTTCTTATGTTGCCAATCCATAACTATAGTATGAATTTCAGCTTTCTTATTATCACTATCCCCGCCAACACCTTTAAGTTTAAATGGAGTAGCTTGACTAAACAAAACTTCATCAGCAAAATTTATAAGAGTCTTACAGGCACGTCTTGTCTCTGGAGGGAAAAGATTTGCTGCCCCTTTATAGAACTGTTCGGTTGTTATATTATTATATAGCTTATCCCACTTAGCCCACTTCTCCTCTAGCCCATGTCTATCTTTATAAGTCTTATAGGCTTCGAGAATAAAAGCTTTTGCTTCTTCTTCCAAGCCTTCTTTATGAGTTAATTCTTTTTCGTCAGCCATTTTATTTTATCCTTATAAGTTCAGCCGTAACGTTTATAGTTACGGCAATGATAGTTTACGGCAATGGAACTAAGGGGCCAATTTCCCATCAATCCATTCGTCATAGACTCTGATGTCATTCGTCAATGCGCTTGTATCATCATCGCCGCCTACTATGTAATACGCTTTCTCTGTAGTTAAAGGAAAAACATTATCCGCTACAGCACTTCCCTCATTTGCTGCCACTCCTGCTGCATCTGCTGTTGAGGCTGGACCAATATACATACCCTGAGTTCTGATCTTCGTGTTCGCAATTGCTCCAGTACCAAAACTTGTGTCAGTAATAAAAGCCCCGTAGGTACTGAGATTTACAAGATAGGAACCAGAAGTCCTTCCTGCTCTCAATTCAACTGTTTTGATTGACTTTGTTGAAGGAGCCAAAGCGTATGTCGTACAATCCGTTGCTAAAACCTCTTCATTTAGCTGGATATAACGATTATACTGCCTCGCTTCTGTTACCTGAGTTACCATAAACATAATAGCAATCAGGACAAACACAAACAGCAAACTCTGCATAAAACCTTTAAACGAAAACCTCATTTTATATCACCTCCCATTTTAAAAACCTATAGAGACACCAACCTCAGATGTTTCATTGAGATTGTACCCTGCCTTAATTTTAATTGATTTATAAATCCTGCGTTTAATTTCAAATCCGATATAACTATCGGTAAGATTATAATCTGCCCCAATCTCCCAATTAACGCTTTTCAAAACTTCTTCTATTGAAGGCGGACTTATTGGTTCTATAGTTTTTCCACCAGCCTTCTCTATCTCAATAACTCTTTCAATTACTTCATAAAACCCAAGGTTCGGGCCTTCAATTATCTTAACTTTAGGTTTTTCGCTGGTATCAACTATATCAACCTCTTTTTCAAATACATCTACAAAACTTGATTCCGGTTTTTTATACGTTAATTTCTTCTCAGTAGCCTTAATCTTGGTTGCAGGCTCTTCAACCACTCTAGGATTTTCAATTATAGCACGATTGGTTTTCTCTTTTTCAATCTGTTTCTTCAATTCATTGCAAGTCCTTATATTCTGAGTTACAAGCCCCAGAACCAAAATAACTAAACCAACTATTCCATACTTTTTTAACATAACGCCTCCTAGTAATTATAAATTTTCCTATAAAAGCTTAATCCGTCCTTCATTCCAGAATGAACGAAAATATTTTCTAATCCTTCTCCGGCTTTACGCTGATACCAGCCAACCTCAGTAAATCCACAATGGGCTGCTATCATTGAAGTTTTATACATATCAAAATCACAACGAAAATCACAAGCATTAAATTTATCAGTAGCAGAATCAAGCAAATGCAAACTACTCCAAACAATATGGGATTCCCAAAATTCTTTGTAACGTTCCTTATATATCTGAATTTGCTTATCTCTGCATCTAGCTCCGCTTGTAATCCATATGGGAGCATTTATAGCAATGCGGAGTCTCTCTAGGTTTTGAACAACCCGCATATTGATTTTGAGTTTTATAACGTCAGGATTGGAAAGCTCACACTTTCCACACCGACAAACAAATTCCGAAGCCCAAAAATGCTCAGATAGTTTGTGATCCATTTTTTATTTTGGTTCAACTAAAGATTTTTTCAAACTTGCAATTAAAGAAATAGCCTGTTTAAGCATATCAACAAAAGCCTGCCCGCCAATATAAACGCCAGTTGTGAGCATTATCTTCATCCCAAGACTCTCTATCATGGCCGGAGCAAGCCCCAGCTTAGAACCGCCAATATAAGTAATTACCAAACATACAAGACCTACGCAAAATCCGATTGCCTTTTTACTTTCCTTAAATTTCTTATCCACGTTTACCTCCATTTATAATTTTATATATAGCTTCAGTTATTCCCTCTAATTTAGATAATCTAGTTTCCTGATTATCTGTTCTCTTCTTTTCAGAATCTATCCTCTTCCATACTGCTTTTTTAAATTCACTAAAATTATCAGATAAATGTTGAATATCATTTTCCTTTATTTTTTTAGCATCTCTACCTTGCAAATGCGTTCTTAGCAAATTATAAAGAACCATCACAATACTTATAAGAATAAAAGCATTTTGAAGCGTAAAATATTCTTTCACTTATTCTCCTCTATTCCACAATATAGGTGGATGTTCAAAATAATTCACAGTATTACAATTTGTACCATTCAATCCGTTAGTGCTTCTATCTATCCAAGAAGTTGAGCCTTGTCCATCATCAAGAGGTTGGTAAAATATAACTCTTGTATCAGGAATTATTTTTCCTTCCAACACGTTATTAATTTGTTGAGTTGATAACTCTACATTCCATAATCTCACTTCAGCCATTGCTCCGGCTCTACTATTATTGAGATTAATGTTGTTAAAAATAAACATATTATTGTCTAATACCCAAGTTGCTTCCATGCCTGGGTAATCACCTATGGTTTTTGTTGGCGTTATAACACCATCTACAAAAAAATGAAATCCACCTATTATCCCGGAACCATCATGAGTAACACAAATATGATGCCATACATTATCATAAGTTTCTATATTTAAATCTCCATAACATAATATAGCATCTGAGCCATTATCTCTCTGTGCATAAAATTCTACATTACGCTCACCACTATCTCTTGCCTGTGTCCTTAAATACCAGCCATCTTCTCCAACTAATTCTATTTTTGATAAAAATGTTCCGTTAGCCGACGCAAGTTGCTCTCCATAATACCAAAACTCAATAGTAAAAGCTTGGTCATAATCAATAGCATCTAAAACATCACTATTGCCAACTGCAATAGCGTCATTAGTAGTGTTATCTACTCTTGCGGCTCCCATTACTATATTATAACATAGCAATAGAGCTATTAATACTTTATACCTCATCCCGTCGTTCCTCTTAATTTCCTATATAAGTTTCTTTATCAGTTTTATTTAACCAACCTATCAATAAATAAATTGACAAAAATGCTATATTCTCTATTAGAAAAAATATACCTAAAATTTGCAGTAAATTCATTTTATCCCCTCAAGAGTATTTTCAATAGAAGTTTTTTCTGCTCTTAAGGCGTCAATTCCCGGCTGATGCGTAGATTCTAAACTTGCAATCGCTGTTAGATATTTCTGATATTCTATTTCAACCGCATCGTTATAAGCTTTGAGAGCGTCTTCCAGTAGATTATCTACTTTTTTAAGTTTAGCCATTTCTTCAACATAAGTATCTTTTTCTTCTGTACTTACTGAAGTCTGGGAAATAACTACTGACGCCACCAAGCTTAACAAACACACAACTACCGCAACCAATACTAACTTTTTCATATTAATCCTCCTCTATTTTAAATGATAAAATTTTTACATCTGCATCAAAATTAGCGTCTTTTATAGCGAATGTAGAATCCACAGTAGTAACATGAAATCTAAAGCATAACATATCTCCTGCGGTTGGTTTATTAGAACTCCATGCAAGAGTATCTACAAGAAGTTGCCCTGATGTTCCAGTTGGATTGATCGATATATTCCCTAAATCTGTAAATGTATCATCCCAATCTTCGCCATGTGCCTTAGCTTTAACTCCTACATTCATAGTTGCTACTGCTCCAGCTGTTTCTGTAGTATCTAATACAGCATAAGATGTTATCGTTAAATTTCCACCTGCATAAAAAGATGGACACGGCACTTGCCAATAAGCATATTCAGTAGTGCCAGTAGCTAAGGCATCAAATTTTAATACATTATCTACGCAATCCGGAGTAGAATCCCCTCTCGTTATTTTTTCTAACCTAGCATATTGAGAATTTGGGAGTTTCGCTGAACCGGGATATAAACTCATAACAGCTTTTCCACTACCACTTGATGCAGTTGTTTGCTCTGAGCCATCAGGATATATTACCCTATCAGTATTTATGCTACTAATATACATTTCGTACCCTTTGGCATAAGATTTTTCTCTAGCAGTTTCAGTTGATACTAATATATCATCAATATATTTATTAAGTTTTTTTTCATCTCCTTGATATATCCATCCACCATTAAAAAAATCACTACTAGTTCCAAATTCTATTCTGGCATCTCCATTAGCTGAATTTGGCCATAATCTTATTATAGCATTTTTATAATTTTCCGATGATTTTAATTCTACAAGTATAGAACTCGAAGCATGATTGATATATACACTATTAGCTTTTACAGCCAATTCAGTAGATATTACAAGGCAAAAATTTCCAGAATCGTCCGTTATGTATCTGGCCGATGAGCCGAACGAAACATTTTTTCCTGTTGCTATTTCTACATCTCCATTATTAGTTTGTTTTCCTGCTACTGTTGTACCATCTGTCAAATTTGTCTCTTTTAAAGAAATACTAGAATCAAGACTAACGGTAACATTCCCTTTTCCACTAGCAGGAGATATACCTATATTTGTTCCTTCAGTAATTTCGGTAACAGACACTTCTTCTCTTAATGCAGGAAAATGTAAATGAGAATCATAAACTCCACCCATTACATACGATAAGGCTGGATCAGCTCCAGATTCATCTGCCATCATTACAAGAGTTAAATAATCAGTTTGCATAGTATATTGATTTGTAGTTATATAAACAAAATATTCTGCTACTGCTTGAGTTAATGGTTTCGACTTAGCCGTACCCATTATAAAACTTCCAGCATCTGCTATAGCCGCCCCCGTACCATCATAAATTTCAAACCATATATTAGTTGTATTAACCTTATCCAGATAAGCATAAAATTCTACGTGCCATTCCCCGCTTGGTATTGTAGTTATATCAGTTACATCTACAACCCAAGAAGATACAATTATATTTGTCCCAGATAATGTTTTTACTCTCGTTACTGCCGATGCCTGCGGAGTAGAAGAAGTTACATAATATCCCGGAGTATGTTCTGTTGATTCTGTAGAATATAGATACCGCAATAAAGCTGTTTCTACAAGACCTTCTATTTGCTCTGTATTAGAATCTATATCAGTTCTATTAGTAGTTGTATCAATACGCAATTGATTAATTTCAGCAGTATTTGTATCAATATCTGTCCTATTAGTTGTAGTATCAATTACAAGTTTTGCAATCTCAGCAGTATTTACAACTACCGCAGCCGTTGATAATGCTACATTATCTACATCATTACCAGCAGCAGTTTGAAGTTTCTCCGTAACAACAGTAGAAGAAAATACAAAAGTATAATTTGTGTATTCCATAGTTTCTGTTCCCATCATAATGCTTGTAGCGGTCCATGTTGAACCATCTAACCACCATATCGCAGATACGCCCGAAGCTGTGGAAATATCTACGCTTCCAGAAAAAGTTACATTCAAAGCATTATTAGAGGAATCAAAACAATAACTTAAAACATTCTGCGAAGTCAAAGAAGTTTGGCTTGCAAGAGCATTGCCGTCAGAATCCCTAAAAACCAAGCACAAAACATTTTGTGCGGTATATTCTGTAGGACCAGCTCCATAAATCAAACTTGCAACACACAATATCAACATCGATAAAATTAAAATCTTTTTCATTTTTATTCTCCTCCACCTGAATAGCCTGTATATTTATGCCCCTCTGGTTGCCTCTGTTTTAAATCCTGCAACTCTCTGGGTAAATGTCCGGTTGTTACTGGTATGTTCTTCTGGTAGGTAGGTCTCGTAACCATAATATATCTGGTACAATCCGGAAAATGAGCAAATTTCTTCCGAGGCGTTTCTTTCTCGCCTTCCCGTGTACCAGCGTATTCGTCCCATTGATAATGGAGAAAACCTGAAATACATTTCGGTACTTTGTCCTTAAAGAAAACTATTCCTGGGTTCCCCTCTTTATCAAGCCTCAAAGCTTCATCAACGGCGTTCTTACCTATTGTCCACGTCTTTGTTGCAGACCTATAAGCCAACCTATTCGGCGGTCTTAAAAACTCTCTCTGAGCTGAACGTCCCGTGATCCTGTCAGGCGTAGCGCTCAACGGGTCAATGAACCTGAATCTTATCCTGTCCTTGCTTTCTTTCGCCTTCACTCCTTCAGATATCTTTTTTATCGTATCATCAATTTCAAGTTCATCATACGCATAGGCTCTCCCTTGCGGGTCAATAGCAATCCACAATAAAGCGCAGGGAGTCCGGGGATGATAATCCATAGCATGATATCTTGTCCACTCTTTCGGTATCGGGAAGGATTTTACGCAATGTATCTGAGAATCAAACTGCTTATATATCAATCCGCTCAAGTGTTTGAAGCGTCCATGTAACCGAGCTTCCTTCTCGTCCTGAGTCAATCGGCTGGCAAAATCTTCTTTTTCTTTATCGGAAATATATGTGTTATCCCTTTGATCGAAAGTCCATACGTCCGGCTGATTCTCTTCAGGCCCACCCTGAGTATATATCTCGTCATATATCCAAGGCTCAGTCAAAGGCGTCATAGCAATCCAGCATAACCCTGCATACCGCATCAACCCTCTCATTGTCGCAATATACTTGTCTCTCGGAGGCGGTTCATCAAACTGCGCCCAATGCCCTACCCAGCCTTCAAATATTTCCGTCTTTTGTTCATAGGAGAGAAAATCTACAGTTGAACCATTCTTGTAAAATATCTTCTTCAGTTCCCCACCGGGATATCTCTTTATCTTCGCAACTTCATCCCAAGGACAATATTTCTCATACTGCTCATTTATATTCTCACCAATACCCTTCTGCAAATCAGTCGCTACAACTCTGCCCTTGTTCGGAACAGGAATCTTTTTTGTCTCGTGTATTCCCAGACTAATTTTTATCCCTTCAGCCGAAGCGCTAATCGACTTACCACTCTGGTTCGCCCCGCTTATCAACCGCACTTTCTTTTCACTCAAATGAAAAGGTTTCTGATGCTCTTGAGGCTCATAATACAATATCGCAAAATGCTTCTCTTTATACTCTATGTCTGCCTTTATGGTACATAAACGAGCTAGTTCCTTCTCGTCCAAATTCAGTTCTAACCATTGTATCTGCTCATCATCGTTAAGCCCGTTCGGACAACCTAACCCCGCAACAACATCATCAAACCTGACCGCCTTAATCTGCTCTATCATAATTTCAGTTTGTTTTTTAACTCCCGGCTCTTCTTCTCTGCCTTTATCTGCGCTTCCATCATCTCTCGCCTTGCCCTCTCCCTCTTCATTATATTTTTCAACTCGTGTGCTATAAATATCTTCAGCAAAGGTATCTTTGTCAAAACCCTGTATATCGCCTTGACATACATCGACGTTTCAAAATCCCTGTAATCAGTCATTACCAAATGCTGATTGAACATTCTCTTGAACTCGTTGTAATCATCTATGAATCTTGCAAAGGTTGCGTCTCGCATTGCGCCTCCTGCTCCTTCTTTATAAACGTTATGCTCTTCTTGTACCTATCCACTCCAACTATTCCTGAAAAATATTTGTCGTAATCAATTACGTTCAACGTGTCCTTATGCCCGCTATGTAAAAGCCTCTCTATCTCCAACCGTATCATCTTCTCAAAATCCAAATCCATATTGTCGTTCTTGTCCAAATGATATACCAACGTTTTTATTCCTTGCATTTTAATATCCTTTTACGGGGAAAATCTGTCCAGAACATATAATGATTTCCACCGACTTTCCCCCGATTGATACCAAACTCTTATATACAAATTCCAGGCATACAGAAAAAAAGCTCTTAAAATGCGAAATGCCCGCATAACATAATAACTTATTATCGGAACCAAAACCCGACAAAACGTTTACACGGGATAAAGTCATATAGCAAACGGAAGACAAAACGTTTACGCCTCTTGATAAGTTTACAATAATCTGTTTACAAGGCTTGTTTACATTCATTTTTTATCCTTGCGCTTCCTGATATAATCCAGCATATCGCCTTTACTCTTGAACTTGATTTCGACTCTATCCGTAGGCCCTCCAGAAGCTAGAGCGTGTTTATCTGTCATGATCCCCGCAATAGTGGCTAATGCTGCCCCGCTCGATTCTTCTAGCTTCTTGTCGGTGATATGGTTAACTGCTCTACGTGTTACGTCCAGGAACCCAGAGACAACCTTTTTATATTTTTCGTTATCAGTCTCAAGCATTATCTCTCTATTTTCCTTTTTAACTTTGTCAATGTGAGCCAAGTTCTTAATTTTGATATGTCTAATAGCTTCATGCGTTAGTTTTATATTAGCCTCTGTCAATTTTTGAGATACGTGTCTAAGAGATAAGCCTTGAATGAGTAAAGAGATAACTAAGGTTTTAGTTTTCTCATCGATATGAGTTTTAATTTTCTTTTTAGTGATTTGCTTAGGTGAGTAATGAAGTTTTTTAGATTTGTGATTTTTAGTTTTAGACATTTACGATCCTGTAGTTACGAAAGAGTAAGAGCTTACGGAACTATAGATACATAGATACTAGATACGAAAGGCTTAACAACAATACGCCATAAAGAACATACAAGCTTATAATGTTTTATATATAAATGGTTGTTATATAGTTTAGTGTTTGTCATTTGATACATATATAACATAATATATTATAGTTGTCAAGGGTTAATTTTTCAAGGTATATTTTAGAGGTTTATATTATGTTTTAGTTTTCCGACGATAAAAGAGGGTATTTATGAGCTAATATATGATTATGAGTTTTTTTTTAAAAGCCTTGACAAATACCGGAATATGTGTTAATATATACTAGGTTAAGACAATGGCTAAAATAAACAAAGTCTCAAGATTTTTTAATCATAAATTACCTGAAACCCTGTTAAGCTTGAGCGTAAGCTTGAGACAATTTAGCCATTGTTTGCTTAACAGGGTTTTTCAATTTAATCGGATCAACACAATAAAAGATTTACAAAAGGAGGTGAGCATTGAAGCAATCAGCAAACAAATCTAAAAACAAGGGAGATTTAAAACAATGGAAAAAGTATTAAATTTTAAGTGGAGCGTATCAAGAGGACGGGGCACGTACGGATATAATATCTGTTCGTTATACGTGGACGGCATGAAAGTTGAATCAGTAGACGGCGGGGGCTATGACATGAAAGGATCAGTCCTTGCCCGGTTCATTGTTTCAGCGTTCCAGCCTGAATTAATGAAGATTAAAAGGAAAGCAAGCAGCACTTGGAACGGGAAAAACTACAAACATCATAAACACGGGTTTTATGGTATGACTTACAACAGCAAAGAAAAAAGAGTCAGGCTTGACGGCGCTTGTGGCTTCAGTTGTATTGAAAAAGTAATCGAAGCAATAGGGCTTAAACTGATATATAAAGGCGAAGAAGGCAAAAACAACACACTTTATATATTGACGGATCAACCAGAAGCACACGCAAGGCAAAAAACGCCTTATGAAGTTAATGGCGATATAAACAAGCGGGAAATAAAATATATTAACAAAAGTATGGGCTATTACTTTTTTAGTGGTTCAAGTATGCGGTTTTTCAATTGCAAGCTTGAAACTAAAGGGAAAGCCGGTAAATATAACGACGTGCCTGGCTGGTTCTTTGTTACAAGTGAACAACATGACACGGAACCCCGGCTATATAGCGCTCGTTTTATGCGTAATTCCGGCAGCATTGACACGCTGGGAGCTTTCCAAGGGCATAAGACAAGAGGCGAAGCATTACAGGCTATAAAAGAGCTAAAAACAGCTATTTAAGAGGTATAGGGGGGCTTCTATCCTGCTCGTATAAGCGGGCAGGAATAGAAGTCTTAAATAAAAACAAGGGAGGTTTTAATTATGATTAGATCAGAACAAGGGGAAAAAATCAAAGAAATAGCAAGGGCTGAATTTATAGACTTGCTCGGAAGTGATGAAGATTTTAATAATGAATGGGGAAACACTAAACAAGCCGGATCAGATGAACTAGGATATTATGAAAAAGATTTCGACGAATGGTATCAAGGAGTATTTTTACCTTGTATAATATGTGAAGAGTTTGGGATAATGGCAAGCATAAACAAAGGACAATAAATACAAAGCGGGTACGCTGGGCCTTCCTTGCGGTGTACCCGCTATGATCCTACAAGGAAGACAAGGAGGAATCAATGTCAAGAGAAGAATTAAACGCAGTAGCGCAGATTTACAATGTAACGCCTGAAAGATTGATTGACTCAATGAAAGAAGAGTTATTGACAGGGCGTCCCCGGATTAGTTTTCTCGGTGTCGTTTATACCTGGCACGAGTTAAAGAAGATTTATGATGATATTAAATTGACGGAGGTTAAATAGTATGAAAAAAGCTATACGCTGGTTAGCGATTTATTTAATACTGGTTGGAATATTTACTTTTTTATTATCTATTTGTTTGTCGTTTATTTATTCATTTGTTAAGGATGAACACGCTGGAAGCGTTTCTCTTGTTATGTTTTCAGTTTCAATTGCTATGATGCTAATAGGTATTATAGTTGGGAATGTAGCTGAATAAAAAAAACCCGCTCTATATTTGAGGACTTTCGATACTTGATATAAAGCGGGTTTATTTTATCTGTTTATTGATAGGGCTTTTATTCGTCGTCTTCAACTTCCCGGATTTCTATTTTCTCTTTGGTTCGTGTATGAGTTTTTTTGTATTTCAGGATCGCTATTTTCCCGTTGGAAGTTTTCATCTTGACGATCTTCTTGCCTTCCTCTTTCATTAATCCCATTAGTTCGGAATTTTCCGAGTCGCATTTTGCCTGTTGGACCTGGAGTTTCTTCTCTTCTGCTAGGCATTTCGTTGCCTGCTTTCCGAGTTCGCTCTGGGTATTCTCGAAGCCTTTAATCGTTGTTTGTTCCTGAGCCATTATTTAATCACCTCCCGTTTATTAAAATTTATGCCCGCAGTTCCGGCAAATATATTTTTCTTTCTGTTTTATAGATACTTCAAATATAGATAGAAGCCGGGTTTTCCAGCTTTTACATTTCGGGCAATCAACAAATAAACCTTTCTTTTTCTTCTTCATGGTTTATATAAGCGCCTGCCGTATTCAGCCATCAATACACTATCGCAACGCCCTGTTAATAGCCTTCCCCGTGTTGTTGTGAATTGTTGTCCCGGAAATAGTTGTTGAGCTACCTGAAACGCTTTGGCTTTAGTGTCGCCGGATATTGAAAATTCTTTCTGCCATTTCTTAGGGTGTACAACATCATGCCTGACTTGAAATGCTGACAATATACCTTCATACATTCCGAAGCCTCGACCAGTTGAGAACATAGAAGACACGCCTTGACCGGGCATTGCCTGAGCTTTCTCCAGTACAACAAAAACTTCTTCTCTTGAATACTTCAATATGTTGTGCCGGAATATTTCACATATTGCCTGAATACAATAACGTCTTCGCTTTCCCTTCTTGGTCTTCTCAAATATAACAGGAATATCAAACAGCGTACTTCCTTGCGACTCTTCAATTAATGCGATGCCTCCATCAAGTCCCGGATCAATCCCTACATAAATCATTAGTAACTACCCCCTTCTTGATTTTCTTTTTTTTCTTTGTATTCCCAATCACTTGCCCCCCTTGCGACAGCAGCGAGCGTCCAATTACCAAGCTTATCAAATTGTTCTCCTAATTCATCAATACACTCAATAACTTTGCGATAGTCCCCGTCAAAATATTCCAAAAGTTCGTTTGCGTATTTAACCCACTTTTTATAATTCAGTTTATTCCATTTCTTTATTTCTCTTATTTTTTCTGTTTGTCCGGGTTCTACATCTTGTAGTTCTGGGCGCTTCTTAAACATATAACACGCAATGATTTTTTGTAAAGGTGTTTTCGGTTCAAATGTAAGATTTTTGTCCTTCCCTTTCCCTTCCCCTTTACTATAATTATTATCTTTTGTAGTAGTATCTATTGTAGTATTATCTATTGTGGTACCCAATAAAGGCAAAGGCTCTTGCCTTATTTGGCAAAGCTTTTTGCCTTTTTTGGCAATGATTTCTGGCTTTGCCTTTTTTGGCAATGGCTTCCAAAGATTCGGGTTCGTCTGTAAACCTATTTTCCCATTGCCTTTTTTGGCAATGATATTCATAGCAAATAATTTTTTTAAGCTATGAGAAATCCGGGGCTTGCTCAGGCCTGTAGCAACAACAAATTGACTCAGCGCAATCCAGTCTTCTTTTTTTGAAAATCCATAAGTTTTGCGTATTATACAATCAAGCACTTGGCGGGCTTCCCCTGGAATCCGGGTACGACATAAAGCTTCCAGTATTTCATGTTTAATTTTTGTAAATTTAAAATCTACTTTCACGCATCACCTTTATTTTTCTTCAAAATATTTTTAAGACAATTATAGTCAGTAAAAGCAGAATAATAAGTATTAATTTGAATTTCATATCACTCCTGTTTATTTTGGGTTAATACCCCTCTACTTTTTTGATTTATATTGAATAATCGTATTGCCAATCATGAACCTTACCACAACGCATACAGCGATATGCTCCGTATTTTGAATGTCCATTGTCTATAATTCCCTCTGATACAAAATCATGCCCTTTCAACTTTTACCTCCTCATACAACCCATTCGGGTAAACAAGCTTCTAGCATTGCTTCCTGTGCATGGTTGCCTTGTATGTCCTTTATTTCTTCTCTTTCTATTGCCCATATTTTCCACGCCCAAGCTTCCATACATTTATTTATTTCTGGCGGTACTGGACTAAAGTATTCCTGTTCTATACCGGAGGCGTGTTTATAATATAGGTATTTTCTGTCAATACCATCCATTTTCATATTATACAACTCATAATATAATCCTGTTTTGCTGTATGTCCATTTATCTATTGGCTTAGCATTAAGAAATTTTAATATCCTTTTTGCGCCTATCTTGTTTATCCCTTCACGCCTGACATCAATATTTACTTCTTCTATTATCTTTTTAGCATCAAGTTTATTAGCCGGAGTATTCGCTAACCATTCTGGTATAGGAATACCATTAGAAGCATATAGGGAATATCCATCAGCATATTTTACAGACGCTCCATTTTGATTATGTAATACATCACCCTTAAAATGTAACCCAACTGGTTTTTGTGAGATAAAAACAAAATCTTGGAATACAAATATATAATGTGTATTTTTTGTTACTTCTTTGAATATTTCCCAGATAGATTGGGTTTTTTTATCTATTGATTTAACTTCTGAAATTAGAAAATCATAAAAAGCACAATATCCACTACGACAATTACCATATTGATAAAACCAACCTACGGGATAATATTCTAACTTCATTTTTTTAAGCTGGCTGCGCAACTGGCTGCGCAACTGGCTGTACAACTGGCTGTACAACTGGCTGCGCAACTGGCTGTACAACTGGCTGTCCAACTGGCTGTCCAACTGGCTGTCCAACTGGCTGTACAACTGGCTGTCCAACTGGCTGTCCAACTGGCTGCGCAACTGGCTGTACAACTGGCTGTCCAACTGGCTGTACAACTGGCTGTACAACTGGCTGTACAACTGGCGGTCCAACTGGCTGTCCAACTGGCTGTACAACTGGCTGTACAACTGGCTGTCCAACTGGCTGCGCAACTGGCTGTACAACTGGCTGTCCAACTGGCTGTACAACTGGCTG
>Ga0180437_10001822_pt1 | contig 35616 bp, 32 predicted proteins | sample SS_ome_4_FD_132410 | JGI IMG/M metagenome (GOLD analysis project Ga0180437, IMG submission 132410) | Hypersaline lake sediment archaeal communities from the Salton Sea, California, USA - SS_3_D_1 metaG | ecosystem: Environmental > Aquatic > Non-marine Saline and Alkaline > Hypersaline >... | reverse complement strand
CTAGAACTAAAAGAAGAGCTTGCGGTAACCCTTCAAAAGAGTCCTACAATAACAATACGTAAATTTACGGAACCAACAGAACCATAGACACAGAACAAAATAATTGCCTATTATTGTTATAGGATAATTAAAGTTAAATTATTTTAACGTTTTGTCTAGGGGGAAAGTATGCAAATTGCAAAGGGATTCCGTTTTTTATTTTTTGTTTTATTTTTGTTAAATAGAGACAATCTAGTACATGGCATGAGCTTTTTTGAAGACCTTAGCAAAGATCTATTTACTAAGCTTGCAACTTTAAAGAGACATCGATATCTACAAAATTTTGAAATTTCTATAAATAAGGATCAAATAAATCTATTTGACATTAGCAGCAAAAACCGAGTCAACAAAAACCCAATCAAACTTCAGAAAGATAAAACCATTAAAAATATGGCTTTTAGAAGGAAAATCTTTTGTATTCTCTATGCAGACAATCAGATTGATCTATTTGATATCAATACGGGAAATAGGCGAAACCAAAATCCCATTCAGGGCCGAACACATGCATGGATCAATAAATCGATACAAAGTATAAACATTATAAATGATGCAATCTTGTATATTGCCTATGCAGATAATCAGATTGATCTATTTGATGTCAATACGGGAAATAGGCAAAACCAACATCTAATTAAGGCTCAAAGACATATAGGGATCAATAAACTAATTCGATATATAAATATTATACATAATACAACATTTTGTATCAGATATGCCGATAACCAGATTGATCTGTTTGATATCGGTGCAGGAAGCAGACGTAACCAAAATCCCATTAAAGGCCAAAAAAATAGATCCATTCGGCGTGTAAATATTATAAACGATACAATATTTTATATCAGATATGATGGTAATCAGATTGACCTATTTGATATCAACACAGGAGGCAAGCGGAACCAAAATCCCATTAAAGGCCAAAAAAATAGATCCATTCGGGGGGTAGATACGAGAAATAATACTCTATTTTATATCAGATATACAGACAATCAGATTGACCTATTTGATATCGATACAGGAGACAAGCAGAACCAAAATTCCATTCAGGGTCGAGCAAACAAAGCAATTCAGGGTATAGATACTATAGATAATACCCTATTTATCAGATACGCAGATAACCAGATCGATCTATTTGATCTTAATGCAGGAACTAAATATAAACAGAGCCTGACTTTAGTACAAAAAAATAAATCGATTCAGAATATAGATATTAGAAATGATACTCTATTTATCAGATATACAGACAATCAGATCGATCTGTTTGATCTTAATACAGGAAACAAACTTAGCAAAAACCCAATTCAAGGTAAACCAAACAAAGTAATCAGAGATACAGATAGCAATAATAGAACACTGTATATTGAATACGCAGATAATCAGATTGATCTATTTGATCTTAACACGGAAAAACAAATTAATAAAACTCTCATTAAAGGCCAAGAAAGTAAACAGATTAGCAATGTGGATATTAGGAATAATATGTGCCGTATCAAATACGACGATGGCGAAGAAGATATCTTCTTATTTCCGCATGGAGATAAGATAGATATACTTTTTACTATCGCAAGCAAGTTCATTATTGCAAAAACAAAAGAGAACGGAATCTGCTTCTTTGATGTCAGTTCTGGTAAACTAATTAATAAAAAAATTGCCCAGATTGATCCAAATAAACAGGTGGAGTTTATACGTATCAAACAAAATAAAACAGCTATTATAAAAACAGAAGATAACAGTCTCTACTTTTTTGATATCCATTCAGGCAAATCACTCAGTAAAAAGCATATACAATTGTCTAAAGATAAAAACAAAAGCTTAGAAATGCGAGATATCAGTATCATGAGAAATAAAATCCTTTTTGCTAAATATGTAGACAGCAGTATTGATCTCTTTCATATTCCCTCAAGTAAAAAAATAAATTCGGAAAAAAGCGTTCAATTTTTCACTTTATCGGATAAAAAATATATGCCCGTTATATATAAAGATAAAACTATTGATCTCTTTAACATTAACTCCGGCAACAAAGTCAATGAAGCAACAATGTGTATAGATAGAAAAAAAAGCACTGAAGGATTCTTTCTTACACAGAATACGAAGGATAAGTCTCAGCAATTTTTCCATGTTAGTTATAAAGATGGTACACACTACGATTTTGAGATTCCATCTGGCCATAGAACGCTCTCACTAGCATTAGACTTAAAAAAAGCGATTAAAAGTTTTCCGCCAAGACAAAAAAAGGGGAAAATTTTGGGATCTCGAAAGATATGAGCTATAGTAATAGAGATAATTTTAAATCAGATACGATTCTATTCCTAAAAATAAGAAGGTATCATGATCAGAAAAATAAAAAATATATTAATCGTAGCGGCAAATCAGGACTCCAGAAACGCAGAAAAGATTAAGAATCGTACTAAATATAATTTTTATTATCTTGATTTAGCATATAGTTCGAGAAATAATGAGTTTAATTTTGATATCTTGGCTTATCTCGATAAGGCCAGAGAATATATAAAAAAATATAATATACATGGTGTTTTTTATCATTTGGATATCGGCAGCCTCATTGCCGCAAGGCTATGCGATGAGTTTAATCTACCAGGACCCAGTCTCGAATCAATCTTTCTCGCCTATAATAAATATTACACGCGAATGGTAACAAATCATGCTATCATATTTGATTATTTTAATATTTTCGCCCCTAATATTCGTCTAAACTTCCCCTTCTATCTTAAAGCACCCTGCTCTTCCCTTGGAGTATTAGGATATGTGATAGCAAATGAACACGAATTTAAAGAAAAGTTAAAAATTATACAAGTACAGCTGCCAGCAATGACAAAGGCAATTTTACCGCTGATTGAACGTTATATTGATATTAAAAAATATCCTTTAGCAACAAAACCGATTATGATGATTGAAAAATTAACTACGGGATTTCAGATCACCGTCGAAGGATTTGTGTATAATAATAAGCCCTATTTCACGGTAATTACAGATACCAACAATTTTTCTAGGTCGCAAAAGATAGATAATTTTTCTATGCCTAGCAGACTTACTAAAAAAATACAAGAACAGATAAAGCAAACGGCACAAAAAGATATTAAGGCCATCGGTTTAAATAACTCTTTTTTTAACTGTGAATACTGGATAGACAATAATATAACACTGATCGAAATAAACGGCCGCGCAGCAACAGCATTTTACCATCTTTACAAAAAAGTATATCACTATGATGTATTTGAAGAAGGAATAAAACTGTGTCTAGGACAAAAACCTACTATTCATTTCAAACCCCACTTTTTTGGAGGACAATTTAATATTGTCATAGAACAAGAAGGCAAATCTCAGCACATGATTTACTATGACAAGCTACCCTCCCAGTGCAAAATCTTCATACCTTCCAACACGAAAGTAACGCAATTTAGCCAGTTTGGACGGGTTATTGCACAAGTGGAACTATTTGGCAAAAATTATACTGAAATTAAAAAAAAAGCAGATAAAATAAGAAAACAGGTTATGAAAGAAGTGCAATGGAATAAATGCTTTCATTAAAGAATACATAATTATTGGCAAAATATTTTTTTGATTGTAATTACATAGCAACAGTAAATATGAAAGATAAACATCTGATTAGCTCTCAAACTATACAAATTTTGGTAACGCAAATTCAACTGGCAATTTTCTTAAGCAATCCATAATTGGCTCAAATAAAAGGTGGGTTTGATTAAAATCATGCAATAAAACTATGTCATTTGAATCTTTGTAGAGCAATCCAAAGCCCTTTTCGGGCGAATTTATATGAAGTCTCTTAATAAAGTCATCCACAGTAAATAACCCATACTTATGCATCGATTTTTTTGAAAATAGCGCATATTCACAAGCATCAAACGTCCAAGGTGCATCAATACCTTTTTCAAGATTAGCATCGTTGTAATATTTGTATGTTATATTTTCAAAGAGAGCTTGCTGGAAGCCCTCTTGTTTTAGGAATTCCTGTAACGCATGCTCATGTTTTCCGCCTTTATCTAAAAATGGAAAACGAAATAGTTTGTATTGTTGCGGTACGCCAGACAGAAAATGCGCCTTTTCAATCAATTGTTCCGTACGCAAAATCTCACGTTTTGCTTGATCAAGCGTGATAGTTGAAAAATACGGGTGAGAGAATGAATGGTTTGCAATAATAAAATTATTTTTGATAGCATGTACCAAATGAAATATCGTACTGTTATCGATATATTCTCCTCTACAATACCACAAAGCAGGGATTTCCTTCTTACAAAGAAATTCTATTTTTTCTTTCATAAAACAAGAAGGACCATCATCAACTGTTAAATAAATTTTTTTCATATCCTTTATTTCTCATTTAATAAAGAAAAATATTCTTTATATAAAGTATCTAATGTATCAGCATTTTTAATTATTTTTCTAACAAAATTATTCAAAAATTCAACATTCATATGCATTAGAGCTGCAAACTGTTGGTCGAATTCTTTAACCCCAGCAACAAAGTCGTCAAATGAGATTAGCGGCTCCCGTTTTTCATATATACTTGAGGAAATAACCTTTTTTCTAAGATCAATTTTAAGATGTGCTTTGTGCTTACCATGCTCATCTCTTGAAACAATAGGAATTCCACGATCTGCAGCAATCATAGTTTTTAACGCAGCGTCCTCGGGATTTTGGTATTCCTTTAGAATATAAATCATAGTATCATAAATAGCATTTATTAAATCATGTTTTTCTGTCTTAGCCAAAAAAATATGACATACAATTTTATTTTCCCTCAAAACAAACTTCCATAGGCCCTTTCGTCCCATATCAACTTCAACTGGATCTGCCTTATACCTCAGAACAACAGGAAAACTTATATCAAAATTTGGATCAAGAAGCACATAACCGCTATCAGATAAGTCTTCAGAATTTTCGAACGGTATCACAATTGCAGCATGGGGAAAAAGATGCCAACCCGCTTGCTGATAACGACCGGGCAGAATAGCTCCAATCTTATAGGCATAGAGATTCTCAGGTAAAGAATCAAGTAAATCTTGGGTCAATGCAAAACACACCCCATTAGCTTTTTCTTTATCATACGCTCTCGTATCAAACGCAACAAAAGCTTCAATAACACTCCCATAAGAACTCTTATTTTCATTATAAAAATCAATAAATTTTGAGACTAAAAAAAATCTATCATACTTTCTACCTACAAGATGATCCTGTAAAATAGGCATGACTTGATCAACAATCTCTTGACTTCCTAAGTTCATTTTTTTTGTAATTTCTGAAAATTTGGCAGGACGAGATAAGTCCTCATAAAATACCTTATTCGTCTTATTACTTCCTCTTAAAAAATAACTTCCAAAAAAGGATATTAATATTCCACCTAAAATAAGTAATTTTCTACTATCTTGCACAATTAAACCTCAAAAATAATGTGATTCCCTCTCAAAAATCACTCAAGAGGGAAGCCAAATCAATTACCTTATAACAACACTTAAACTAGGATCTATTCGCAAAATCTCTTCTAAAACAAGTCGCCTATGGCATTCTTTTGGACACAACTCCCAACACAAAAGAGTTATCGTATTATACCTTGCCATATCAACAAGCAACTTTAAATGATCCCTTTTGGCAATAATTACTTCTTTATTGAATTGTAAAATATATTTCGACCAGCTTGTTTCACCTTTCTTATAAGATCGTAACAATGCTAAGGATGGGGCCAAACTAGGCATCCAAATATCCCAATCAGCTTCAAAATCCGGCTTTCGCATTATACATATACGAATACCATCATCTTTGCTAAGTGGCGCTTGAATAGACTTTGAAAGTAAAGGCATAATCAGAAACCTTCAAAATTATCTTTTAGCAAAAATGAACATTTAAATTGGGGCAAATTAACCATATTACCCTGAATTCTATAATCAGTATATACTATATCTCCCTGCCATCCAATATATTCAAAATAACCTTTAATCGGATATGGTGCCGTTGTAAACAAACTGCTTACGCCTCCAGCCTGTGCAATAACTGATACTAAGTTAAGCAGGGTTTGTCCAACGCCCGAAAAACGTCCTTTATTTACACTATAAAAAGAGTGCATTCTCTTAATTTGCAAATATGGTTTCCTTGGATCAGTAGTATTAAATTTCATCAAAACAAAACCTATATTTTCTTTATTTGCCTTTAAGATATAGGCATATGTATGCTCTTTTTTTGCAACCGAAACTAAGCCCTTATCTGTATTCGCATTACAATAGAGATCCTTAATATCCTGAGAAACGCCATTAAAAGCAGGATGGCAAGAAAAATTTTCTCTAATCAAATGACTAATAATTGCTGTCTTCTCATTATCTTTGTAATCAAATGCTTCTAAGGTATAAATACAAGTATTATCTTCACGTCGATCTTTAATGGAAGCAAAAATATAATATTGCTTTTCGGCCACAATCTTTGATAAAATTTCACTAAATTGATTTTTCTGAAAATCAAACTTAATTTCTTTTTTACCGTATAATATCTCTCCTATTTTTTCAGCTTTTTCCTTGATTTCAGCAAGAGAATCTTTGTTCCATAATGTTACAATATTTCCGAGATCTGTCCCTTCAACAGAATGTTTAAGAATTCTTCGTAAAATCTTACCACTCCTGTTTTTAGGAAGTTGCTTCAGAATGACAATATGTTGTGGTCTCGCGTATGCACCTAAATAGGTTGCAATATTTTTCTTGAGCGCTTTCTCAATACCTTCTTCATTTGTATTTCCATCTTTCAAAACAACAAATGCTATAATTGCTGTTCCTTTAATACTATCTTTTACCCCGACGACGCCAGCTTCAGCAACAGCATTGTTCTCTATCAAGGCGTTTTCTATCTCTGCAGTACCAATACGATGACCGGCAACTTTAAGAACCTCATCACTCCTTCCACCTATCCATACATACCCATCTGCATCTATTTTTGCATAATCTCCAGCATAGTAGTATGCACCATCCCACTTATTCCAGTAGGTTGTGACATATCGCTCATGATTTTTATATAAACCTCTCATCATCGCAGGAAATGGCTTCTTTATTGCCAAAAATCCACTGGAAGACTCATTTCCCTCCTCATCCAACACTGCTATTTCAAAACCAGGAAGAGCTTTTGTTATTGAACCTGGTTTTAATTTCGTAATTCCCGGCAACGGAGAAATAACGAGGGCTCCTGTTTCAGTTTGAAACCATGTATCAACGATTGGACAGGACTCATGGCCAATATTTTTATAGAACCATAACCATGATTCTGGGTTTATCGGCTCACCAATCGAGCCAAGTAATCTTAATGAATTAAGATTGGATCCTTCTAAACACTCATCACCCCATTTCATAAACATACGAATAAGCGTTGGAGCAGTATAAAAAATGCTTACGTTGTACTCGTCAATAATTTGTGAAAAAACGTTTTTCTTAGGGTAATCAAAAGAGCCTTCAAAGATAACCTGTGTAGAAGCATTTGACATAGGCCCATATACAACGTAGCTATGCCCGGTAATCCATCCAATGTCTGCGGTACACCAATATACATCTTCTGGTGTTATGTCAAAAACCCATTTGTGAGTCATATGAGTTCCTAAGAGGTAACCACCTGTTGTATGGATAATGCCCTTAGGTTTTCCTGTCGTCCCTGAAGTATATAAAATAAATAATTGATCTTCACTATCCATTTCTTCAGGCTTGCAATAATTTTCTACATGTTCCATTTCTTTATGATACCAAAAATCACGGTTTTCACGCATAACCACAGGTGTTTTTGTATGCTTCAATACAAGCGTCTTTTGTATTGAGGGACATTCATCCAATATAGCATCGGCAATCTTTTTATATTCTATCACCTTCCCACGACGATAGCTGCCATCCGATGTCAAAAGCACTTTTGCCTCAGCATCCAGAATTCGATCTTTTACGGCTCCTGCACCAATTCCACCAAAGATTACTGTATGTATAGCACCTATACGAGTACAGGCAAGCATTGCTGTAATAGACTGTGGCACAAGGGGCATATATATTGCCACCCGGTCTCCCTTGGTAACTCCCATCGATTTTAATACATTTGCGAGCTTATTTACTTCTTCGTACATTTGACCGTAGGTTACGGTTTGTTTGTCTCCCAACTCATTTTTCCAAAAGAAAGCAACCTTATCTCCCAAACCCTTTTCGATATGGCGATCAAGACAGTTATATGAAACATTTAATGTTCCACCAATAAACCATTTAGCATAAGGGGAGTCCCACTCCAGTGTTTTTTCCCACTTTTTAAACCAATCAAGCTCATGTGCGCAAGTATCCCAAAAATCGATATAGTCTTTACCCTGTTCGTATATGTCCGCATTATTCACCAAGGCTGTTTTCTTAAATGCTTGGTTAAAATAAGATTTCTTTTTAGCCCCCACATTGCAAGAACTCACTAAAGATACTATAAGGAACGGCAAAATAAGATATTTAATATACATTTTCATACAATATACCCTTCTGCATATGAAACAAATAAAACGAACTTAATACCATTGCTTCATACAACTATAGCTCCTAAAATTTTTTTCAATATTTAGAGCTTATGGGGTGTACTCCTATAGCTAGCGCGCCATATCGCTCGACACGATTAGCGCCCGAAAAACTTTGATAAATCTTACCCGCTATGTTGATACTTTTGGTTTGAGGCATCATATTTTCGACCCCCTCTCCTATTAGCATCATATAGAAATTTCTATATATATTTAAATAAGTTATTTTGCATAAAACATAATCTTTTTTTTTATTGTAAAAGACTACTGTATCATCTACTTTTAATTTTCTAAAGAATGGAGAATAAACCCGTCCCTCAGCCTTTTTTGTCCCTTTTGCTATCCACTCAATATATGGAACTTTTTGACTGCTAAAAATTGTAATATGATGATTTGCTTTTGGGAGAAAATAAGATTTTTTCATACTAAATGAATAAGAAATGAAACAGGTAGAAATAAGCACAAAATATATTATTTTAGCGAAGAATGTTTTTTCCATATTCATTTTCCTAGTTGAAAAGTTTTATTTATAAATTTTTGTTAGATGATAGCAGAACAGAAGAAAACTTGCAATATAGTTTTTATTTTGCTTTGTTTTATTAAAATCGGAAATACCATTAAACTTGACCAAATAACATATTAAGATTAGGATGCGTATGCACCCTTTTTAACAACATAGCAATAATCAATTTGACGAATATCAAAAAGAGGCCGCACTTTCACATCATAATACAAATCTCCTTTATGAGCAGCAATTACCTTCCCAAGGGCAAAACCTTTTGGAAAAATGAGCCCATCTCCACTCGATACAACAAAATCATCCGTTTGTATATCTACTAGATGACTCACATGACTCAAATAGGTAGCATCGATACTATTTTTCCCCACATGAATACCATTTGCTCTTGTCTTACCACAATATACCGCTACTTTACACGATTTATCAGTAACCAATATAATTTTACTAAAATAGGGATAAGCTTCGATTACTTTCCCAATTATACAGTTTTTGTAAACCGCGACCATATCAACTTCAACCCCATGATGCGAACCCTTATTGATAAATATAAAATGAGACAGAGGGGTGAGATGCCTAAAGATCACCTTAGAAAGCATAAACTTAGTAAACTGATAGCGCTTTTTAAAGTCTATAATCTCTTTTATCTGATCATAATGTGCAGATATAGCGGTTAGTGCAATATTTTCAGCCATCAGATCCTCTATTTTTTTTTGCAACCCAACCAACTGTTTCTCAAGCTCTTTCTGAGTCTTTTTTTGGGAAAAAAATGTTTTGATAGGAGAAATGAGATATTGCTGAGATAACAAAAAGGGATAAACTGCTAATGAATAAGTATGTCGATATACCACTTGAAAAGAAATAACAAATCGATGTATCAAAAAAAACAAGCTTGCCAAAATAACAATATATAAAAACCAGCCTCTTTTTTTTCTTTTAAACACCTGGCTATCCCAAGAAGTCTATTAAATACTCTTTTACCTTATCAATGGATTCTTCCGAAATTACCTTATGACGAAGCTCACATGCAAATGGAATACCCTTTATATAAAAAGAGAGATGTTTCCTAAAAATATACAAGCCATCCTTCCCATAATAATCAACTATATGACTCAAATGGGACAAGGCACATTGAAGTATAGTCTTTTTATCTACTTCAAAATGTTTTCCAACAGAATGCTCTTTTAACTCTTTCAATTTCCATGGCTTTGACCACATGCCTCGACCAATTAAAAATCCATCAACTCCTGTTTGTTCATATACCATATTAGCAGTTTTAAAGTCAACAATACCACCCGAAAATAAAACCGGGATAGTGACCGCATTTTTCACTTTCCTTGCTACAGAATAGTCTGGAATTCCTGAAAATTTCTGCGACTGAAGCCTTGGATGAATAGCTATGGCATCTGCTCCAGCATCTTGGATAATCTTGGCAATAGTAAGTGCATTATTCTCTTTAAAACCAGCCCGCATTTTAACGGTAAACGGCATATCTTTTAACTTATCTCGAAATAAACACAAGATTTTTTTTAACCGTGGTACATCACTCATTAAGGCAGAACCCGACCCTGAGTTAACTGTTTGCCTTGCAGGACAACCAATATTGAGATCAACAGAATCTACCCCTTCCCTCAAAATTTTTTCACAAGCCTTTGGAATAAAGTCAACTTTATTAGCCGCAAACTGAAAATTTAATGGTCGCTCAATCGGCAAAAATTTCAGCGATTTATTATTCTTCGCATTTGCAACAGACGCAACATGCCGCATTTCGGTATATAAAAGTTCCTCTTTAGAAAATTTTCTCACAAGTCTTCTAAAAGGAGAATCGGTTACCCCATCTAAAGGAGCACCAATAAACCGAGGAAATTCCAAATTTTTTATTTTAAACTTTTGGTTCCAGTAATTCATAACCACCACATTATAAAAAATACATATTCACACTAAAAACCATTAGGATGCATTGTATGCCATGGAGTATTTTGTTCATACGCATGAGCAGTCTGATAAATAATTTCTTCAGAAAGATGTGAACCTATAAGTTGAAAACCTATCGGTAAATGTTCTTTCTTTGTAAAACCACACGGCAATGAAATTGCTGGAATTCCGGCCAAATTCATGGGACAGGTAAAGTAGTCCTGCAAATCCATCTGCAACTTATCAACATCAAATGCACCAAATTTAAATGCTGGTATTGGATGAGTTGGCATAACCAACAAATCAACATCGTTGAAGACAGTTTTAAACTCCCGCCTAATTAAGTTTTGGACTCTCTTCGCATTCTCATAAAACTGTCCTGCATGGCCTGCTGAAAGCACATAGTTACCAACCATTATACGAGTCTGAACCTCTTGACCGAATCCATCGTGACGTGTCTGTAAATACATTTCCTGTAACGTTTTTGCATCTTTAGCACGTAAGCCATATCTGACTCCGTCAAACCTTGCTAAATTGGATGCAGCCTCAGCACGACTTATAACAAAATAGGCAGCAGCACTATAATCTAATGTTGGTAAAGAAACCCGTTTTACCTTTGCCCCCAATTTTTCCAGCACTTTTACGGCCTCTTCTACAGAAGCAGCTATTTCAGGATCCATACCTTCTGCATCTAAGGCATCCTGGATAACTCCAATTCTTAAATCTTCTTTTAATTTTCCCGTAAGATTTTGGGTATAATCTTTTTTGTTAACAAATAAACTTGATGAATCCTTAATATCATGTCCAGCAATAGTTGAAAATACAAGCGCATTGTCATATACAGTCCTTGCAACAACTCCTATCTGGTCCAATGAAGAAGCGTAGGCAACAAGGCCATATCTTGACACAAGCCCATAGGTTGGCTTGAGCCCTACGGTTCCACAAAATGCAGACGGCTGTCTTACTGACCCACCAGTTTCAGAGCCTAAAGCCCAAGGAACCAGGCCAGCTGCAACACCAGCTACCGAGCCTCCACTTGATCCGCCAGGAACCCGGGTCATATCCCAAGGATTTTTTGTTTTTGCAAAGGCAGAGGTTTCTGTTGAACTACCCATCGCAAATTCATCACAATTTGCTCGGCCTATCAGTAAAGCTCCCGCATTTTTCAATCTTCTAATTGCTGTTGCATCATAAGGAGATGAAAAATTTTCAAGAATCTTAGATGCACACGAAACAATCCGTCTACTTTGACAAATATTATCTTTTATAAGCCCAGGAATACCGCTCAAAATAGTGTCTTCTTTAAAATCATTTAATATAGACTCTTTATCAAAAACTTCTAAAGCAGAACCTAATTCTGGATCATACTCTTTAAATCTATCTACAAAAAAATCCAGAAGCTCTTGATGGGATATCTCCTTTTGCTCTAATTTTTTTCTGAGCTCTTTAATTGTTGCAAACGCTAATGTGTTCATACCAAAGCCCTTCACTTCTCTATAATAACGGGGACAACAAAGTAATTTTCTTCTCTGGCAACTGCACGAGAGAGAATCAATTCGGCATCACATTTAACAACCACATCTTCACGAAATACATTCACGTTTTTATTTGAAGGCTCTTCAATATCGGCTGCTATTTCCTGTACACGTTCAGCATAAGACAAAACACTATCTAAGTGCTTTATCATACCAGTAATCTCACCCTTTTTTAATAAAAGACGGCTTATTTCAGCTACTTTTAATACTTCTTCTTTTGAAATCGTTATCATTTATTACCTCTTTTTAGGTCGCCACCCAATAAAATCCTTAAACACCCCATTATCAAATGCGTTTCGAGAATTTAAATTTATTTAAAATCACGCTTACCGCATTTTGCTTTTGCCATTCGGAGCTACGGAAGCACCGTATATAGATCAAACTCATAATCGCGCTTCCTACGTAGAATGACCCATAAATAAGAATAAATTTCAAGGCTTGGCTTCCAAAATCAATCTGAGAAAGAATATAGGAAACCGGAGCAAAATATCCCAAACATACCAAAAGGCGCGTAACCATTACCATTTTAACATTTGCAGACCCCCTCATCGCCCCAGATAGTATTAATTGTAACAAATCAAAGAAGACAAGTACACTCAATATTGGAATTACTTGAGCCGATAAGGCGGTAAAATCACCCTTTTTATCAAAAAAACGTACAAAATAACACGGCCAAATCGAAATAATGAGCAGTATAGAAAACACCATGATAGAGGCCATAAATATGATTTTTTTAATATTCGTTTTAATGCCAGTCCAATTTTGACGGCCAAAATCATTACTAACAAGTAGCGTGATTATCTGAGCAAATGCAACGGCTGGCAAAAAGGCAAACCTTTCAAGATCCTTTACAACGGCAAAGGAGGCTAAGGCATATTTTCCCATTGGAGCAATCATGGCTCCCAACCAAATATAAGCTAGAGCCATAGTCGATTTATCAAGCATAACAGGCCAACTCAGTTTTAGTAATGTGGTAACTTTTGATAGACTCCGAAAGATAGCAAAAAGCTGTATCCCATATTTTTTATACTTCTGTCGCGTAAAAACGGTCCATCCAGCTAATAATAGCATCACCCCATATTGAATAACTGATGCAGTAGCCGACCCTTGAAGGCCCATCTTAGGAAAACCAAACTCTCCAAAAATTAAGACATAATCAAAAAATATAAAAAATATCGCTCCAATGCTGAAAATTTTCATTGGCGTCTTTGTGTTTTTTATACCCCGCATAAAACCTATAAATGAGAAATATATAAACATAAAAAATATTCCCAGAGCCCGAAGACGCAAAAAAGGAACCCCTAACTCGATCATATCGGCCGGAACACGATAGAAATAATAAATCCAATAAGCTCCAAAATACAAGAGGCTTGATATGGCCAAGCCTGAAAGAACCGTTATCCAGAAAGAATTGGTTAATGATTCTCCAACATCCTTCTGCTTACCCGCACCATTGAAACGACCACACAAAACAATAGTCCCTACCGATATACCTTCAGCAAATTTTACAATAAAGTGAAGCATCGTATTGGTAATTCCTAGTGTTGCGTACATGGAAGTAGATTTGAGATGAGCCACAAAAGCAGCATCTAGTAGATATAAAAGAGAATATAAAACTAAGGCAGTTATAAACTCTGGAAAAAAATATCTAAGAATTTTTCCGTATTTTTCTCCATTTCTAAAATCTGTTACGCCCGTCCAATAACTCTTGATCAATCCTTTCCTCATGGAACCCCTTTTGGATTTTCAGCTTTAAATGGTATTTTTACTAGGCCCTTACTCTTTGGATACATTATACCTAATGCAATAATTAAAAAATGTAAACTGAAACTTACATTTTGTGTTATCACCAAGGCGCTAAATTTATCTTTCTAAAACAGAACAAAAAGCAAAACAGCTACGATCGGCATAAAAAAACAAACTTTCTTTTCTTGTTTTTTATTGTATACAACTCTTGTTTTTTTATAAATGATAGTTCTTTCTTAGATGGCTCCCATTGCTTTGAGGCCCAATAGATAATTGTAGAACTGTTGTAAGGGCATATAGGACTAAATGCACGTATAAGCTCGTCAGGGCGCAAAGATGCTCTTGCAAAAAAAATATCAATATCATAATCTGTTTTTCTCAAAAAAGTTCTCCAATCAAGATCACATATGTCAACATCTTCTAGGCCTAATTGCGCAATAACTTTTCTTAAAAAACGAATTTTTTTATGATTTACTTCAATTAATAAAAGACGTATATTTGGATAGGCAATCTTGATAGGAATTCCTGGGAAACCTCCGCCGGTTCCTACATCACAAATAGCTCTATAGAGGCCAAAATCAATAAACTCCCCAATCATTAACGAATCTGCAAAATGATACGGTATAATATTACTTACAGAACTGATTGCCGTTAGATTGATTTTCTTGCTCTCTGCAACAAGAAGTTTAAGGTATTGCTTAAACTGATCCACCTGCTTTTGGGAAAGAGCAAACTGCTTAATAAAATCTTCCCAGTCCTGCTGATATTTGGATTCATACTCAGACATATTCACTGTATACCAAAAATAAAAGTTTTACTAAAATTACAACTTTTTCACTGTACCATGGATTTTTGCAGATCACATATGATATCCTCAAATAAGAGAAAAAGTATAAGTATTATAACAAATAGGTGGAAAAATGAAAAATAAAAAGCTCTTTCTATTTGTAGCAATGGTAATAAGCTTACTTCACTCCACTTTGGTCGGCGATCAAATTATAACCTTTTTCATGAGGCCTTTTCCAACCACAACGGAATTTAAAAAACCAAACAGGACATTACAAAAGATAAAAAAACCACAAAAATTGTCACAATATATTTTGCGGGCCATGGTAAAAAAATATATACCGAGTGGTATATTTTGCACCTATAAAGGCTATGTAACTGCCTCGGACCTTAATGGCCAAGTAATATTCCCGAGAAGACACAAAGACCCTATTATTAATCTTTTAATCACCAATAAAATAGTCCCTATTTTTATGCTCGGAAACACAATCCACCATTGGGAAATTGAAGAAAAAACCCCGGCAAAAATGTATCAAGTAGAAAGAAAGCTTGACCGATCAGCGGGAGCATATTTTTGGGAAGTACAACCGGTCCCAGTACCTCAGAATAGAATAATCACTGAAAATATTATAGTTATATTAGCAAAACCCAAATACTTTTATATACCAACCGGAATATCTATGACGACTAATAATCCGCAGCTTCGCCTTCCAGACATATACGTAAGGCCCGGTATATGCAAAGAACCAACGGCACTCTATATGTTAACAATAAAAAACTTTTTCCAAACCATAACATTCAAATATAAAAAAGAAACCGCCAAATATCAGCAGCTCATTCATTTGCGATAACATACCTTTGTTACATAAAATTTTATTGCGAAAAAAATATAAAATAATATAACGTAATGGTATACGAGGAGAATCATGAAATTACAAATCTCTTTCGACATGTCAGATTTAAAACAAGCCGTCGACGTGGCAAAAAAGGTAAAAGATTATGCCGACATTTTAGAGGTAGGCACCATATTAATTCATAAATATGGTATAAAAGCAGTTGAAAAATTTACCCAGAAATTTCCCGATAAAGATATATTGGCCGATACAAAAATAATCGATCGTGGCATAGATATCACTCAAATATACGCAGAAACAAAAGCAAAGTGGCTAACGGTTATGGCTGGAACCAGTAATAATGTTATTCATAGAGTCTGCTCAAAAGCTGAAACATACAATATTAAAGTTATGTTAGATATAATCGATTCGGATTCTCCAGGACAATCAGCACTGGAAGCAAAGAGTCTAGGCGTGGATGCAATTTTGTTTCATGAAGCATATGATAGTAGGGAATCACTTGTTTTTCTTGATAACTTAGACATGGTAAAAGGCAATACCGATCTGCCAATTTTTATATCCTCAAAAATTGATAAGGAAAATATCAGTCAAATTATAGAAACCAAACCAGATGGAATCGTCATTGGTAAAAGTATTACCGATAGTCCAAATCCAAAAGCAGCTGCAAAATTTTTTCATAATCTTTGTACCAAAGTGTAACGTATTGGCTTGCATATTTTTTATCGATACGAAACGATAAAGATCAGTTATTTATGTAACAAACTGATCTTTATATAGCCGCTTTATTTCACTAACGCTGGTCGCTTGCAATATACTTTTGTCAGGACGATATCCCATAAAACGCGGAAAACGAAGCGCATAGCCAAGTTCTTTTGCTGTTTTACCCGCGGTGTGGAGCGGAGATAATGTAATTTCATCAGCTCGTATGAGGCACACAATATCGGGGTACACCCATACGTCGGGAGCAAGCTCTTTTGGGCATAAAACATTATGTGGTTGTTCGGCTGCTTTCATTAAATCGCATCTTTTTTTTAGATCAATCCAATCGGCATCTTTCATGCCAGTACCAACTTTTGCAATAGTTTCGAAACTATCTTTTTTCTTGTTATATACGCCAACCAAGAATGCTCCTATACCAAATTTTGCCCGCTTACCTTTACCGCTATAGTAACCTAGGATAACACAGTCTATGGTATCTTCTATATGTCCTTCTTCTTGCCTTTTGAGTTTAATCCAATTAAAATTTCGCTTACCTGGCTGATATACAGAATCATCACGCTTCACTACTAAACCTTCGAGGCCAGCTGCAATATTTTCCGTAAAATAGTTCTCCAACTCCGATGCAGTTTCAATCTTTTTTTCATCAATGACTCGAATATCATTGCTTTTGAACTTTTTAAAGAGCTTAAGAAGCTCTTCTCTCCGTTTTGCATGGGTCGCAGTCAAATACTCCTTGCCATTTAAATAAAGAAGATCAAATACAAAAACTTGGAGCGGAAATTCTGAGATAGCCTGTTCAATACCATGCTTACGTTTACGCTTTACCGTCTCTTGAAATGGCAAAAAATTTCCCGTATTAGGATCCCGTACAATTGCTTCACCTTCACAGATCAATGTTTCGACATCTAACTGTTCTATTTTTGCTGCAATATCTGGAAACATATAGGACATATCAATTAAGTTACGAGAAAAAAACCTTACCACTGGATGTTTGCCTGTTTTGTTGAGATGAATCTGTAACCGGAAACCATCCAACTTAGGCTGAGCAACGCACTGACCTATTTTTTCAAGAATTGCTTTTGCAGTTGGAAGACGTTCTGCGGCAGCCGGTCTTATTGGAATACCAACCTGTATCTTCATATGCTCTATCGCCTCAATACCACCCTCTTTTAACGTTTGGGCAATAAGTCCAATGTCAGCACAAATATTATAAGCATTCTCTATTTTTTTTCGTAACGATTTATTGCCCACTTCCATCCAAGAAAGCGCATCGACAAGAGTCATATCAGAAAATCCCAGCCGTAATTTTCCTATAACAATTCGTGTAACATATTTTGCAGAAATCGGATCTAATTTTTTAAGAAGTTGATACAATGCAGTAATTTTTTGCTCTTGAGCTCCGGTCCCAGAAATATGTTCAATATGAAGAAGCTCATTGTAGAGTTGACTTACAGTTAGCTCATCTTCTGTTTTCCAACTTCCCAGTTCTAACATTGAACCGATATCACCATATCGTTTTGCTTGATGTTTCACATCTTTTTCCGACATTTGTAGAAGCTGAGCAACCACTTTTATAAAGTTCTTTTCAGCAACCTGAAATTGAGTACCAATATAAGGAGGATTGAGACGTCCCAAAGATAAATAACATATTATTTTTGCTTCTGATGGAGAAGCTTTTTTTAAAAGATCCGCAAGCAATCGAGTAATCTCAAGACGACTACTCACTTTTTCTATCTGATTAAAAACTTCTGCAACCTGCACAAATTTCATTTTTTTCTCCAAACAACTAACCAAAACAAATATGGTTACAGAAAAGACAACTAATAAAGAAATAGTCCTACTGATTCTCATGGGAAACTGATACATCTTCTGCATCTTTTAATGGATTTCGCATACCATAGAGCTGCATAAACGTATCAAGATATTTCTTTGACGACAAAATAGCAAAAATAATAACCGTAACGAGCAAGGTCATTTCAACCTTGTTCCATATATTTTTAAGTCCTATACCTTGATTAGGATTAATAATAACAACGGTTATATATACGGTTTGCAGAAAACTATTTATTTTTCCTAAAAACGATACCGGGACCTTAAAGCCACTCTCAAGCGCAATAATTCTCAACCCCATCATAAAAATAGTACGACCAACTAAAATAATAACCCAATAAAAAAAGATTTTATTCACCGCCAACAATGCTATCAATGTTGAGTAAGACAAACATTTATCTGCCATAGGATCAAGCAGCCTACCGAACATTGTTTTCTGCCCAAATTTATGGCTTACATATCCATCAAAAAGACCCGTTATACTAAAAAAAACAAATAGCCCAGCAAGCGCAATATTAATCCAAAAAACATTGAGCGGAAGCAAATAAAAAAATAAAAGAGGAAGCATCAAAGGTGAAAGAATTAAACGGAAAAACGTAAGAATATTTGGGATATTTACATATTTCATTTTTCACCTTTAAAAAAAGATTGGTAGCGGCGCAGGGACTTGAACCCCGGACCTACGGATTATGATTCCGTCGCTCTAACCACCTGAGCTACGCCGCCTAAAGGATTTCAATCGAACTAAATACTCAACTTTTTAACATTAAATGCGTTCAATATAAAGTTAAATAAGGAACGCAAGAAGAATAACCCCGTAATCAGTGTTGCTACAATACCTAACATCATTGTAACAGCAAAACCACGTATTGGTCCAGTACCAAATTTATATAAAACAACTCCAACAATAAATGTAGTTATATTCGCATCTAGGATAACGACCATTGCATTAGCAAATCCCGTATTAACCGACTTTCTTATTGAAACTCCCTGCCTCAGAGATTCCTTTATTCGCTCATAAATCAAAATCGACGCATCGATAGCCATTCCAATAGTCAGAATCATACCTGCAATACCTGGCAGTGTAAGCGTTGCCCGCACTGATGCTAATCCAAATAATACAAGAACCAAGTTAAATAATAATGCTACAAATGCTAAAAATCCAGACACTCTGTAATATAAGATACTAAAGAAGAGGAGTAACCCCAACCCAACGAGACATGAAAGCAGACCTTTTCTGATAGACTCAGCTCCTAAGGTAGCTCCAATCTGTCTATCTTCTTCAATTGTAACAGGCGCTACTAACGCTCCTGATTTGAGAAGCATGGCAAGTTCTTTTACCTCTTCTCCGGTGAATCTTCCAAATATTTCACCTTCTGTACTGATTGAAGCACCAATGCTAGGAGCACTTATAATCTCATTGTCCAACACTATAGCAAGGTTTCTGCCATGATTTCTACTTGTGAGCTCATAAAACTTATCACCACCCTCTGCTGAAAATTTAAATTTCACTGCAAGCTGATTACCGGTTTCACCGCCAAATCCTACGCTTGCATCTCTAAGAAGGCTTCCAGTAATATCAGTAAATTTCGGCACTAAGAAGTAGCCAATTGGCTTTCCTTTTTCATCTCTATCTCTATGAGGCAAAATCTCCTTACCTTCCGGCATTATACCGTCATATTCATACAATATATCCTCTGGACTTTTACCTTTTTTTTCAACAAGCTTAAACTCAAGGACAGCCGGTTTTCCTATCATTGCCCGTGCTCTTTGAGGATCGGCAATATCGGGAAGTTCAACTATAATCTGGTCTTCACCTTTTTGTGCTACAGTAATCTCCTCAACACTCAGCCTATTTAACCTGGTATGGAACACATCTATATTGGTTCTTACTGCATCAGTCTTTATTTTTTGTGCCTCTCTTGGGGTAAAGCTCATCGTGATAACGTCACCGTTGACCCTTGTAATCAAATCTTTTAAGTTATCTTTTAAGTAAATGGAAGCAGCATTTGCAGATGGTACATCAGCAAATTTCAAGAGTATCTCCTGACCCTTCACCTGCTTTGAAACCGGCAGCTTATAGTTCCCACTCTTTAATTTATCGGGAATAAACTGCAATATACCTTGAAGCTTAGCCTCTACTGCTTTATCTGTTTGAACCTTTAACGTTAAAAACGTTCCACCAACAAGATCTATTCCAAAACGAAGTTTTTGTCTAAGGGGCAATAATAAATAAATTATAATACCTGCTACAACTAACCAGAATGTTGCCCACGAAAATAATATCTTACGCATAAATGCCCTCTTTCACTTAACTACTCAATAATGTTAAAACACAACTATAATATCAAATTCTGTACTATCCACTTCGTTAAATAAGTCCTCTCCTCCGTATGCAACAACTTCAGAGGATATCTAAGACACATAAAACGTAAACTGACGGTACCGGTCAAAGCTCTACACGAGCAAAAACTGGTGCCGAGGAGGGGACTCGAACCCCTACAGGATCACTCCTACAGCCCCCTTAAAGCTGCGTGTCTACCAATTTCACCACCTCGGCAATTACCGGTCAAAAAATGTACGTTTGAAAAAGATCTAACCAAAATGTACCATACTTAAGGCCATTGATCAAATTTAGATCATAATTTTTTAAAATAATCTTATAATCATGAGTATATCAGCAATTACCTTTCCTGGCAATGCTATCACAACAAAATGCCAACCAATTTTTAGCGCCATAAAGAACTAATCAAATTCCATACAATCCTAAATGGCCAGGTTATTATATTCCAGATAGTTCCCAAAAAGCCAACTTCAATCTCTTGCTCATCATCGTCATCGTCATCTTCTTGCAACTCCTTATTTTCTCTACCTTTCACTTGATCAGAAGGCTTTCTAAATCCCCTTTCTTCTGCTTCTATTTGCTCATATTGTTGGTTCAAATCAACACCCTTAGCTTTGAAAGCCGCTGCCGCGTCTTGTATTCTCGAAACCTGCCTATTGGCATTCTCTATCACTGAATTGAAATGGTTAGTAAAGACACCTTTAATATACCCATCGATGTCTTTTATATTTTGCCACAGTGTTTTCATTTTGTAGTATAACTTTCTAGCCTCCTCATGATTTAACTGCTTTGAAATACCTTTAAATATCTGCCACGCCGTCTCTTCATATTTACGGCTTAAATTAATCTGATCCATAAGCTTTTCAAGGTCATCATCAATTGCCTCATCAAGTTTTCGAATTGCATCAATATCTAGCTGCATCTGCTTGAGCATCCGTTTCTCTGATGTAAGCGTTGCCAGAAAATCTCTCTCTTTTCCGGTCAAACCCATCTGCTCTTCCCGCTCCTGCTCTAATTTTTGAGTTAGATGAGAAACTACTTCTTCAAGTTGACCCTGATCCAACCCCACTTTATTATAAAATGGGTCAAAGACATTTCTCTCTATGTCATTACGCTTTTTGAAAAAAATCATTCTTGAATCTATAATACGAGAAACTACTGTTTTTATCTTCTCATATCTCTTTTGAGCCTTTTCCCACCACCATCTTTTAAGCAACCAGTTTCCTTCAGGTTCGCTAACACTTACCGTATCAAACCCTTTTGGCTCTTCTTCTCTTTCTTTGTCTGTTATGGCCTCTTTCGGCTCATTAATCTCAGGCTCTTCAACACTCATCTCTTTTGTCATGATTTCGGCTTCTTCCTGAGCCAATAATACACCTCTAAACACAAAGGCCATAATTATACAAGCCAAAAGTTGTGACTTAATTCTCATACATACCCCTTTTTGGTCACTCATTGTTATAACGTCTCTGCTAATTCTTTCAATTCATTGAGTAATGCAGCAGAAAGTTCCTCTGCCTCCCAAGATGTGTAGCTCCACTGCACCCCTGAATCTACCTTTGTTAGCACAGATCTATCACTTTTTATGTCTATTATATCTATACGAACAATATTCATCAGTGGATGAACGATAGATGGCGCACGCACAACTCCTGCTCTTCCCAATACACTGTAAGCCACATTTCCTTCATCCATAAAGCAAAGCATAACTTTTTTCTGCCATACCATATTGTGATAACCGGTGTGATCCTTGTGAATAGTCAATAGAATACTCTCCAAACCCTTGGGGTATAAACACTGAATGGGCGTTGTATGAGGCAATCCCTTTTCAGAAAATGTTGCTAAAACACCTACTGTTTTACCTTTTTTTAAAACATTAATTAAATCGTTTGGCAATTTCACACCAACATGCTTAGCCATAAAACTCCTACTAATAAGCTTTTACATATTAATCAATAACAAAAACTACACAACTCCATCTAATATATTAATAACAATCTCATTCTCTAACATTATATAATTTGGATTTAGACATAACATCCCATTTATCTCTTTAATAAACTTCTTGTCTTTTAAAAACGATATATTTTTTTCAATCCGCCTTACCTGGGTTTCGGAAAGATCTTCAAAAAACTCGACAGATCTCATTCCTTTGGGCCGGCGTAAACCAAGCATCAGCTTTTCAAGTATAACTTGCTTGACTGACAACGTTTCCACAAAATCGGCACTATTACCACCGCTCTCAATAGCTTGGATATAATCCATGAGATTCTTACTATTTTGAAATCTCGACGTTCCATCAAAAGAACAGGCTCCCAACCCAAACCCTTTATAGGGCTTTCTATTCCAATAAACCTGATTATGCTTACACCTATAACCAGATCGAGCAAAATTAGAAATCTCATACTGCACAAATCCATGCTTATTAAGAAAATCAACCGACCAGCTATATAGGTCTACCAAGCTATCATCAGCTGGTAATACTACCTTTTGGGACTCAACATGAAAATAAAGCTTCGTATTTTCATGAACTGTTAAAAAATAGATTGATATATGCTTTATAGGCCAATAAATCACCTCCCGCAATGTTTTTTTCCATTCATCCTCCGAAATGTCAGGTAAACCCAAAATAAGATCTATCGAAATATTCTCAAAATTTTTTTTTGCTTGCTCTAATACGGTCCGTACATCTTTTGCTGTATGTAGTCTATTGAGCTTCTTCAACACTGAATCATTAAGGCTTTGGATACCTATACTTAGCCTATTTATCCCTATATCAGTCCACATTTTAAGCTGTTCTTGCCTGACTGTACCAGGATTAACCTCTATCGTGATCTCTGCCGAATCATTCACACAATATACACTTCTCATTTTACCAGACGTGTCAAGTAGTAGCTTATCTGGCCAACTGCTCGGAGTGCCTCCACCTATAAAAATTGTTTCAATTTCGGCATTATTGGCACCTAATGAAGCAAATTGCTCTATCTCCTTATCCAAAGCGTTATTATATTGGTCCATAAACGGTTCATGCGAAGCTAGAGCCACAAAAGGGCAAAAATGACACTTATAGGCACAAAAAGGCCAATGAATATACAAAGACCGAGTCTGTACGGCACGATTATAGATCACCTTTTACCCCTATTAAAAAATTAAACCTTACTATTTTGGAATTGTCTTGAGAATGATATCGTGAGCCCTGATTAAATCCTGCTCCATTTTTTCACGTATAGCCTTTGCATTGGCAAATTTAACAAACTGTACCCCCTCTAACATTTGCGTAATCCCATCTAATAATCCCTTATCAAACCGTTTCTTTTTAAGAAATATTCTCAGCTCTTGGTCAGTTGTTCCCAACACGTCATAATTGTAGCGTTTATGCAAATATTCCTTCATAATGCTGGTCAATGTCAAGTAGAAAGGTTTACCAGCGATTTTATGCTCTAAAAATAACGCTTTCAACTGTTCTAATTCAGAAAGAGCAATTTCCCATGAGGCCTTCTGAGGTTTTTTTAAAACATATTTTTTCATCAAAAACCATACGATACATACCACTAGCAGACAAAGTAACAAACCCATAACAAAATAAAACGCTTTCGTCTGCCAAAATGGCTTACCCCATACCCCGTAGATCGGATATAGCTCTTTTTTGTCTATCACTGAAAAATCCTAATACATCATTCGTCTTTTAAAGAATTTTATTATATCCCCAATAAACGGCCTATCAGGAGAAACCTGCAAAAAATCTATACCATATTTCTTACATATATTTTCTTTCAGATACAACCGATTTCGTAAAAACCTGTTCAAAGACTGTATAGACCTTCTTCGAGTATCCACAACAATCTGCTGATCAGTTTCTAAATCTTCCATCTGTATAAATCCAACAGACGGTAAAACAGTTTCATTCTTATCCAAACACTCAATGGCAACTAGATCATATATTTTTGAAACTATATGTAATTTTTTCTCATCAATTTGATCAATAAAATCAGATAATAAAAAAACAATTGAATCTTTTCTTCGCAATTTTGCTAGCTGCTCTAATGCAATATCTATATTGGTTCCAGAGTTTTTAGGTTTATAACTAAAGAGAGTCTCCATAATTTTATGAATATGTTTTCGACCCTTTGCAGGGGGAATAAAAACTTCAACTTCATTTGTAAAAATCAATAAGGCGGCCTGGTCCTTACCATAATTAGCAACTAAGGCTAACACTGCAGCAATTTCTGTTAAGATATCAAATTTTGATTTTGCTGATGATGAATAATCGGTCGATTGAGAAAAATCAGTCACCACAATCACTGACCGGTTGCGCTCCTCAATGTACTGTTTTATTAAAAGTTTATTGCTCCTTGCCGATGCCTTCCAATCAATAAACCGAACATCATCACCTAACTGATAATCTCTAATCTGGTCAAACTCAAAACCGGCCCCTTTTTTAGCAGAACTATAATCACCAACAAACGTTCCACTGAGTAAGCGCCTTGTTGTAATCTCAACCTGTTTAATTCTTTTTATAACATCACTTGATAGCATTTAGAATAACGCCTCTTTTTTTAAAAACTCCGGAATAGCAATAGAGCCATCTTCTTGTTGATATGTCTCCATAATGGCCACCATAAGTCTCGGAAGAGCTAATGATGAACCATTTAATGTATTGGCCAACCGGGTCTTACCACCAACCTCTTTTTTGTATCGTATTAACCCTCTACGGGCTTGAAAATCGGTACAATTACTGCAGGACGAAACCTCATAGTATTTTTTTCTCCCTGGCATCCAAACCTCTATATCATAGGTCTTTGCGGAAGGAAATGAGCAATCCTGTGCAGCCAATAAACTGATTCGGTAATGCAAACCTAATTTTTGCAATATATGTTCTGCGCATGCAATCATAAGGTCCAATTCCTGGGAAGCCTGCTCAGGCTCACATATGGTAAATAATTCTACTTTTTCAAATTGATGGATACGAATCAATCCTCGCTCAGCCGCTCCATAAGCACCCGCCTCTCTTCTAAAGCAACTGGTCCAGGAAGTCATGCGAATTGGCAATTGCTTTGCATCTAAAATTTTTCCTCGATATATATTTGCGAGGTTAACTTCGGCAGTAGGCGTAAGAAAGAGATTATCCTCATGGATCTCATATACTTGTTCTCTAAATTTAGGAAAATTTCCAGTTACCTCCAATGATTGCTCATTAACTAAAAAAGGGGGCAACACTAGCTCAAAACCATGTGCCATGTTATTTTTGAGCATGAACATGGTAAGCGCATATAACAACTTTACTGCATCACCCCGGTAAAAAGAAAAATTACTCCCTGTTGTTTTTGCTGCTACTTCAAAATCTAACCATCCTAATGTTTTGCCTAAATCAATATGGTCTTTTATAGAAAAATCGAATGTCGGCTTTTTACCCCATTCTTTAATAACAAGATTAGATTCCTTATTTCCTTCGGGAACAGCATCCATTGGAATATTGGGACAGTTAAGATACAAATCTTTAAACTTTCTTTCTAGCTCATGAAGCAATCCATCTTTTTCCTTTAACTGCCGCCCTATTAACTTCGATTCTTCTCTCAGCTCAGAAGTAATACCGGCTTGCCCCTTTTTTGCGAGCTCGTTTTTTTTATGTCGTAAGGCTTCTACTTCAACTTTTAATGCTCTCAATTGTTCATCCAAATCAACTAGAAGCTTTGCGTCATAATCAGGATCCTTTTTTTTCAAGCGGGCAATAATTTGTTCAGGGTTGTCCCTAAGCAGAGCTAAATCTATCATATCTTGCTCCAGTCTTATTTCTCATAAAAGATTACTTATATTTTGAACTTTAATAATACAAGAAAAAGAGCCTAATGAAAAGAAAAAGGTCGCTTATATGCGACCTTAAGAGTAAAAGCTTTTTAGATTAAGGCTTATATTAACCTACTTTAACCGATCTAACTGTCTCTCGTAAATTCTTTCCAGGTTTAAATTTAGGAACAAAAATCTCCGGTAAATCTATGCGCTCCTTCGTAGCTGGGTTGATTCCCTTACGAGCAGGACGGCGTGAAACTGTGAAACTACCAAAACCAGTAATTGCAACCTTGCCCCCATTCCTCAGGGTACGCTCAACAATTCTTGTAAATGACTCTAATACACGAGCTACATCCCTCTTGCTAAAGGTTGTCTCCTCGCTTAGTGAATTGATTAATTCACTCTTGTTCATAGGAATCTCCTTGTGATAAGGTTATTAAGTTATAGTTATGACACTGCTGCTCCAAAAACTCTTTCCTTAATTTCATATAACTTATAGTAATTTTATTTATAACTTTGTCAAACAAGAACTAAACTTTTTTTAAATTACCATATATAAATTTCATTTTTTTTAATCATAGTAATATATACAATAAAAACTTTTCTTAAAAATACAACATGAACGGCGCAATTTAATCATACGATTATCTTGCCAAATTTTGGTATATTACTATTGAACAATAAAAGAAATAAAAATCGAAAAGGGAAAAGATATGTTAGTAGATACACATTGTCATGTAAACCTTATGGTAAAAAAAGAGTTTGATATTCCATTAAATTCTCAAGCTTTCCACATGGCAGAAACCATTGCTAATCAAGCAGCACAAGAAGGAGTTATGTATATACTCAATGTAGGAACAAGTCTCACAGAGTCTATAAATTGCATTCATTTAGCACAAAAAAATAAATCGATGTGTGCAGCAGTCGGCCTACATCCAAGTGATATCAAAACTTGGTGGAAGAAAGATTTAAAAGAAATAGAAAAATTAGTTAGAAATAGAAAAAAAAATAAAGTTGTAGGCATTGGAGAGTGTGGTATAGATCTCTATCACCACAAGGAAAATCTACAACAGCAGAAAGATGTTTTTAAGGCCCAAATAGAACTTTGCCTTACACACCAGATACCACTTATCATACATATGCGTAATGCGGTCGATGCAACCTATTCGGTATTGGATGAGTTCAAAAATGAAAAACTCACGGGTGTATTTCATTGTTTTTCTGCTGACCAAACATTTGCTGATTATGTCATTAATTTAGGATTTTTAATTGGCATTGGGGGTACCATAACCTATCCTAAAAACGATAAAATTCGATCCATTGTTTCCAATATATCCTTAAAACATATTGTCTTAGAAACTGATGCGCCCTTTTTGCCTCCACAAATAGCTCGAGGCCAACAGAATCACCCTAAATATATAGCAACAATAGCCAAGTATATTGCTCACCTAAAAAAACAAAGCTTTGAGTACATTTCAGAACAAACTACCCACAATGCGTTTGATTTATTTGGATTACATGAGTTTCAATAACCGGCTGCTAGAAGCGTATCCAAAACAAATCTATGCTATTTACCATTTTTCTTCTCATATCCCTGTACAAAATTTAAAATTCATGATAATGTTATATATATGAAATTATTTTATCGAGAAGACAAGGCGATAAATTCAATAAGAAAATTAAGGGTTCTGCCCTTTTCTACTAGATTATCATTTGGCAAACGATAATCTTCTGCAGTTAGGATACGTACATCTTACACCATACATTAACGTCTTTTGATACAAATTGGGATAGTTTAAAATGAATATACAGATAATCACAGCATTTATTATATACATAAGCATTTTACTCGTAAGTGCTTACTTATTTTCCAAACGAAGTAAAAGCTCATCAGAGTTTATCTTAGGCGGTAGGTCAACCAACTATATTGTAACTGCTATTGCATTGCAAGCAAGTGACATGAGCCATTGGATGTTTGTCGCCCTTCCTGGCATTATTTATGCATGTGGATTAATAAGAATTTGGGAGCTTGTTGGATACGTGCTGTTCATGTTTTTAAACTGGCAGTTTGTTGCGCCGAGATTACGAAGGCAAACAAAAAAACTAAATGCCATCACTTTGTTTTCTTATTTCGAAAAAAGATTCAATGATACTTCTGGGTTATTACGCATCACCTCAGCCTTAATAGCCATTTTATTTTTTACCTTTTTTATATCGTCAGGTCTTGTTGCACTTGGACGTGTTTTTGAAAGCGCATTTGGATTGGATTATCATATCGGTATCGTTGTCAGTATTTTTACAATTTTAACCTATACATTATTGGGTGGATTCTCTGGCGTTGCATGGTTCGATTTCTTTCAAGGATTATTTGCAATGACCGTTATCGTTATTATTCCTATTGTTGCTTATATAAAAATTGGAAACTGGCAATTAATAATAGATGCAATTCAAGTAAAAGCAGTACCAACCTCGATTCTACCCACCAAAAAAAATATTTCTCAAATAATCTCACTCTTATTAATCTGGGGACCTGCTTATTTTGGTCAACCACAATTACTATCGTTTTTTATGGGAATAAAGAATCCTAAAAATATAAAATACGCAAAATACATAGGCTTCTTCTGGCAAGTAATTGTAGCAACAGCAGCCATATGTATTGGCCTGATAAGTGCTGCTTATTTTACAAGCGGCGGAGAAATGATTGTCGTTTCCCTTACAAAAACTATATTTTCTCCATTTATAGCTGGCTTTATTCTTTGTGCAATACTTGCTGCAACGATAACTACATTAGATAGTCAGATTCTTTCCGCAGGCTCAGCCATAGCAGAAGATGTATATAAAAAAGTATTTAAGAGAAATGCTACGTCAAAACAAGTGCTTTGGGCTTCTAAGATAGGATCATTATTGGTAGCAGGAGCTGCCCTATTGCTCTCAATTAACACTGATACTTCTGTCTATGCTATTATACATTTTGCATGGTGTGGTATGGGTAGTGCATTCGGTCCACTTGTACTTACTGCCCTGTACTCTCAAAATATAAATAAGTACGGTGCATTTGCAGGCATAATAGTCGGAGCAACTGCAACGTATCTATTGCCATATATAACTACTTCGATATACCCATTAATCCCCAGTTTTTTATTGAGCCTTGCAGCCATATATCTTGTTTCATATGGTACCCGTTCTCGATTACAGTCCTAACTTTTTCATTTCTTGCTCAACTTCCGCTGCACCTTCTTCATAATATTCTTCTTCATCAGGAGCCAAATGCTTTAAGACTCGTAAGAATTCTCCCGCATGCACCCGCTCTTCATTGGCAACATCAATAAGCACTTTTTTGGCTAGCTCATCATCAATAGACTCGGCCAACTGCATGTACAACTGCACAGCCTCGTATTCGGCTGCAACCATAAAACGCATTGCACGAATTAATTCCTGCTTAGTCAACATTCTATTTGCTTTCAAGACACTAAATGGATTTCCAAATTCTGGCATCTTCTTCTCCTTTTTGGTATGAACAACATAATATTTTTTTAGACCCTCAGATCTTGGCCTTTAAAATCTAATCATAAATTTAAAAAAAAGCAAAATACAGATCCGATATATTCTATCCTTGACTTTTTTTCGTCTTAATATAATTATTATCCAATCAAAATCAGTAAACAGAAGCAATAGTAATAACTAAAAAAGGGATCCCTTGAAAAATAATAAGCTAACTTTTAAAATGAAATTGATTAAAAAAATTTTACTGCTCGCAGCTCTGACCACCAATCCTCTCTACAGCTTAACAGCAAATGAGTCACAAGAGCCTCTTTTTTATAAGCTGATAAAAAATAACCAATTTCTTATCTTTGGCTTTATACGATTCGACAGCTTCTGGGCAAACCGACAATACGTTACATCAGGAGATAAAGTAGACTTCAACTATCCCAAGGAGCCTGTTTGCGATGCCAATTGTAGGGATATAAATAATCAGGGTCTTTTTGGATTTTCCCCTCGTACATCAAGGCTTTATATTCAAACCCAAAATATTCCTCTCAAATCAGCCGTATTAGCAAGCAATTTAGAAACTGACTTTGAGGGAAAATGGGGCGCCCTGCGAATACGTAAAGCCTACTTTAAAATTGACTGGGATACTTTTTCACTGCTCATTGGACAACAAGACCATCCTCTATACGGTCAATGTCCAGATGATGTTATCTCGTTTGAATCTGGTGCGCCAGTAACCTTTTTTTCACGAGATCCTCAAATACGTTTCAGCATCTACTACAAAAAACTCAATATAAATCTAATAGCCTATGCAGAGCTTGATGATAGTAGCGCAGGACCATTCGGAATCTCGCATGAATATATGAGCAATAGTCTCACTCCTGGGTTTGATATAAATATAGAACTAGAAACTGAGTCTTTTACAGGAGGAATTATATGTGATATTAAACGCCTCAAACCACGACTTTCTACAACAACCTCACCACCCTATATAACAGAGGAAACAATAACAAGCATAATCGGCAGTGCATACGGTATGTATTTTTGGAATAACTTTACTATTAAATCTCACCTAGGCTTGGGTCAAAATGGTACCAGCTTTAGTACACTTGGCGGCTATGCACCCTATTGCTTCAACAAAATAACTGGAAGAGAAAAATACAGTAATATTAACTTTATTAATTGGTGGATGGGGATAGATTACAAGATTGGAAAACATGTCAATCCTGGAGTCTATATCGGTTTTGCAAAAAATCTTGGCTCATCACGCTCAGATCTGTATATCGACCCAAAAACTGATGAACCAATTTTTTATGGTCTTGATGCAGATCTTGCAAAAATTTTAAAAATATATCCTCGAATTATTTTTACTTATAAACAATTAGAATTCGCCATCGAAGGAAACTGGGCAAGAACCTGGTTTGGTAAAATGAATCAGAAAGGCAAAAACCCAATAACTTCTGCTATTAATTTTTTTAGATTTCTTTTTGTATCAAAGTATAATTTTTGATCTATTTATGCAATTAAACGGTATAATCGTATACTTGGCAATAAAGGCTCGACTCAGATTGCAAAATAGCAGATATATGGTATAGTTTCTAATATAATATTTATACGTTAAATGCAGAGGAATAACTCTCACATGGTACAGATAATAGTCGCATTTGTAAGCTATATCATTGCTTTGCTTAGCATAGCTTACCTATTCTCAAAAAAAAGTAAAAACTCTTCAGAATTTATTTTGGGAGGAAGATCCACTAACTATTGGGTCACCGCAGTTGCGCTTCAGGCGAGTGATATGAGCCACTGGTTATTTCTAGGAGTACCCGGAATCATTTATACTGCAGGGCTGTTTAAAATTTGGGAATTTATTGGGCTTGTTCTGTTTATGTTTCTTAATTGGCACTTCATTGCCCCCAAATTACGAAGGGCTACAGAAAAATTCCATGCTATTACCCTCTTTTCTTATTTTGAAAAAAGATTCAATGACACATCAGGAATAATACGAATAACAGCTGCTATTATATCACTTGTATTTTTTACGTTCTACATCTCATCCGGACTTGTTGCTCTAGGAAGGGTTTTCCAGCTTGCTTTTGGCCTAGAATACCATCTGGGAATCTTAGTAAGTCTCGTAACTATATTGATTTATACACTATTTGGAGGATTTTTAGGTGTTGCATGGTGCGATTTTTTTCAGGGCATGTTTGCGGTTTCAATGATGGCCTTAGTTTCTATCATAGCCTATACAACAGTTGGAGGCTTTGAGCCGGCTATCCACGCAGCAGACGCAAAATCATTAGATTTATGCCTCTTTCCCTCTTCCAAGTCATTATGGACAATACCCGCCCTTTTATTGGGATGGGGACCAGGCTATTTTGGTCAGCCACAACTTCTTGCTTTTTTTATGGGAATAAGGGACCCTAAAAATATAAAATATGCAAAATATATAGGCTTAATGTGGCAAATAATCATACTCACCGCAGCCGTGGTTGTTGGCCTACTTGGACTTGCATATTTCCAAAATATAAGTGGAGAAATGGTATTTGTAGCATTGACAAAAACACTGTTTACCCCTCTAGTTGCCGGCTTTGTACTTTGTGCTATCCTTGCAGCCACCTTGACCACCCTCGATAGTCAAATTTTGGCCTCAGGATCAGTTTTAGCCGAGGATCTTTATAAGAAATTATTTAAAAAAGAAGCTTCTTCTAAAAAAGTTCTATGGATATCTCGGATGGGGGCACTTTTGATATCTTTGATAGCCCTACTCATGTCTATAAACAATAGCTCGACCATATATGAGCTGGTTAATTATGCATGGTCTGGCATGGGAAGTGCCTTTGGACCTTTGGTAATAATGTCCCTATACTCAAAGAAAGGCAACAAATATGGAGCTTTAGCAGGTATTCTCGTGGGCGCAATAACATCTGCTGTATGGCCGTACATAGATACTACCATATTGCCACTCTTGCCTGGATTTATATTGAGTTTCATAACAATCTATGCTGTTTCCCATCTAACAGGGGGAATGCAAAAAACAGCAATTGTCAATAATCAATAAATATTTAATCCCCCTTTGCTTAAAATCTATTTTTATGGGATAATAAAGCAGGTTAGGTAATTTTCAATTAAAGTCTAGAAAGGATTCAAATATATAAAAACCCAAATTCCTAAGTTGTAACTTATAAATTTAATTATCCAATCCTTATCTTACGATCGCCTTTTAAACTCAATCGATTAAAACAGTTAAATTTATATACAAGTCAATTTAGAAAAAATTTAAATGTAGTTATTTTTTATTTTTTATTTAAGTGAGAACAATTCAATGAACATTTATGTAGGGAACCTTGCGCATTCAGTAAGTGAAGAAACATTAAAGACAACATTTGAGCAATATGGCCAAGTTGTAACTGTTAAGATTATAAAAGACAGATTTACAGGCGCACCAAGAGGATTCGCATTTGTAGAAATGGCAGATAGGGACGAAGCAAATAATGCAATAACAGAGCTTAATGGCGTTGATCTTGAAGGAAGAAAAGTCATCGTAAAAAAAGCAAGACCAAAAGCACCACAACAAGGTGGTGGCAACCGTGGAGGTTTTGGTGGCGGAGGACGCTACTAATTCCCGTTAAAAATAGCAAAAAAAAAAGACCCACTTAGTAAGTGGGTCTTTTTTTTTGCAACTAAGTCTTATTCCAAGTTATCTTTTGACCACAAAATCTAAAAATAAATGTGATATTCCTCCGACAGTAAAAAATACTGCACTTAACAATATCAACCTTGTATGAGTCGGTGCATACCAGGATAATAGTAAAGCTACAACTGCGGGCAAGCCTAATACAAACCAAAAGTTATGGAATAATCCCCTATGACGAACAATCAATGGTATCAAAGAAAGAATGCTTATAACACCCATCGCAAAAAATTTTCGCTCCAAAGCCAGAATAACCAAAATAATAAACAAAATCTGATATAACATTTTTTGCCCTTTGCTTTTGGTATCCACATCTGGAAATAATGCTCCGGCCAACGCAAATAATAACCATTGGGCGGCTAATAACAAAGAATTACATGAATCTTTTAATAACCATAGGGTAAATCCGTAGGCTAATACCCCTCCCATCAAGTGAGTTCTATATCCAGGCATCATACTCCTCTTTAAGCTAAATAATATTAGTTCTAGTGTATAACATGTATAAAAAAGATCTAGACTCTATAGGATCGAAAAACAGCTTTAAGCTTCTTTAATAGCAATAGATCAGTATAATTTCTATATGAAAACATTTGCCAAATATTATTTATATTAAATAATGGACAAAACAAAAAAAACTGCTATTATAAAATAATAAGATTGTTTTTAGAAGCGAATCTATTCAAATAAAAGTATTATATTGGAGAAAAAATGTATATTATACAGAGGGTAAGTCTTTTATTGCCCGTTTTATTGGCATCCTGCTTGCTCTATGGAATGCAGCCCCAAGTAACGTTACAAAGAAATCAATTCAGAATTACTATAGCCCGTCATAATCAAATTAATATATTTCATTCCAATGATAACACTCGAATAAATCGAAATCCGATCAACCCTCAACGTAAATCGATTATAGCTCACGGTATTAAAGGCAATATCCTTATTATTCAATATATCGATGGACAAACTGATCTATTTAATATCAATTCTGGCGATCAAATTCAACACCAGAACAAGCCGATTCTCGCTTTCAGTATTATAGATGATATCATTGTAGTTGAATATTTAGATCAACAACTTGATCTGTTTAATATCAATGCTGCCGAGCAAATAAATCAAAATCCAATCCAACCTCAAAGAAAGCAGATTAGGATTTACACTATTATAAATGATATCATTGTAGTTGAATATTTAGATCAACAACTTGATCTGTTTGATATCAATTCTGCTGAGCAAATAAATCCAAATCCAATTCAACCTCAAGACAAGGAAATTAAGACGCTCAATATCATAGGTGATATCATTTTTGTTTGGTATGCAGGCAAACAACTAGATCTATTTAATATCAATTCTACCAATCGAATTCAACTTCAAAATAAGAGGATTAACGCCTTTGATATGCTAGACAACATTCTTTATATCGAATACTTGGATAAACAAATTGATCTGTTTAATATTAACTCTGGCACTCGAATAAACCAAAATTCAATCCACCCTCAAAACAAGCAAATTAGGCATTGGGGCATCAGGGGAAGCTTACTTTTTATTTATTATTTAGATGGAGAAGTAGATCTGTTTAATAGCAATTCTACTAATCGAATCCAACCTCAAAATAAACAAATTAGAAATTTGCACATCCGAGGGAATATAGTTATTGTTAGATACTCAAATCAACAAATTGACCTGTTTAATATTAACTCTACCCATCGATTAAATCAAAATCCTATCCAATTAACAGAAGATGTCGGTATGGAAAATATTAATCTACTCCCTAATAAAAAACTTCTTTTTATTGTATCCCCTAATAATAGACAATTATTCCATGTTTCTTCCG
>Ga0180437_10001820_pt1 | contig 35661 bp, 40 predicted proteins | sample SS_ome_4_FD_132410 | JGI IMG/M metagenome (GOLD analysis project Ga0180437, IMG submission 132410) | Hypersaline lake sediment archaeal communities from the Salton Sea, California, USA - SS_3_D_1 metaG | ecosystem: Environmental > Aquatic > Non-marine Saline and Alkaline > Hypersaline >... | reverse complement strand
GATAGAGAACGCTGCCCAAGCCGGTGCGGGCGCCGTTGTGATGAAATCGTTTTTCGACAACGAGATCTGTCGCACGTCCCCGACGCCGCGTTTCGCGATCCTGTCGCGCGGCACGAGCCGGTTCCGCTCAGACACCCTCTATTCGTTCGAACAGGCGAGCCCGTTCGGACCGCAGGAATATGCCGGGGAGATCGCACGGGCATCCGGGCTCGTGGACATACCGGTCATCCCGAGCCTCAACTGCACCTCGATCGACAGCTGGGTCAAACACGCGCAACTCATGCAGGATGCCGGCGCCCAGGCAATCGAACTGAACTTCTCCTGCCCTTACGGGGCGCAGATCATGGAAGAGCGCGATCTCGAGGGAATGATGTTTGACGTCGTAACGGCCGTTACGGAAAACGTGCGGGTTCCCGTCGCAGCGAAGAGCACCGGACAGCTTACCGACCCTCTTAAGGTAGCCCTCGGCCTCGAACGCGCCGGAGCGAGCGCGATCGTTATGTTCAACAGGTTCACAGGCCTCGAGATCGACCCGAGAACCGAGCGCCCGATCATGCACGGATCGTTCGCCGGTCACGGCGGCACGTGGGCGCTGCACTACCCGCTGCGATGGATCAGCGTCGTTTCACCACGTCTTTCCATAGAGATATGTGCGAGCAGCGGTGTCGTGGACGGCGGCGACGTCGCAAAGTATCTGCTTGCAGGAGCGACGGCAGTCCAGGTGTGTACGGCGGTCTACGTGCGCGGTTACTTCGCCATCACCGAGATCATCGACGGGTTGAGCTCGTTTATGGAGGAGAAAGGATACGAGTCGATCGGCGAGTTTCGCGGCAAGATCGCCGAACGAATAAGAACTCCTCAGTCGGTTGACCGCAGACACCTGTACCGCGCCGCGATAGATCCGGACACCTGTGTCGAGTGCGGCGCATGCGATGATATTTGCATCTACGGCGCTATAGAGACCGCACAGGAACCCCGGTCCATAAACGACCGGTGCGACGGATGCGGTCTGTGCGTCGAGATATGTCCTCACGGGGCCATAACGATGGTCCCTGAACCCGGGTGACGACGATTCGATGGATGCCGAGCTTGCCCTGCGCGAAAAGCTTCTTGCTTTCTCCACAAGCAAACGATACGACGACGAAGTCGCACGCGCTTTCGAGATGTTCTGGGAAGGACGGCGCAAGCTGACAGGCGCTCGTCTCGACGAGGCCGATTCAGCGCGATTCCTCGAGTGGTACCTTTTCGATTACAAGACCAAGCAGCGCGGCAAGACCCCGGTCGCGCTTTTCCAGGAGTTTCGCGGGTACACACTGCCGGACGATCAGCGCCAGCTCCTTCGACAATGGCAGCAGACACGGTTTGGCCTGTTCGAAGTCGCGGGCGTTTGGAAATCGCGGCTGGGGCTGCGCGACGTCTTCCAGAGCGACACCTTCAACGTCGAAGGGCCCGACGGCTGTCCGTTAGCGACGGGCGACATATTCTTCGGCCGTATCCTGAGCACGGGAAACGCCTCGACTCTGTCCGGCACCGTCACCCGCATCCCTTCCGCCATGAAGGACACGGTCACCCAGCACCTTTCCGGGCTGTTCGAGGAGTACGGTCGCACCGTTCGCGGCGGCCAATGGTCCACCTTCTTCCGCGATTGGGGCCACCGGGTGAACCGTTACCTCACCGACCTCCGCGACGGACGACGCACCTAGGAATCTCAGGCGAAGTCACGCTAAGCCCATCTCTGCCACCTCGCGTCGGAGCTTCTTTGTGGCTGCCCGCACGTGCTGGTGAACGGTGGTGAAATGGACGCCGGTTATCGTCGCGATCTCCCTCAGGCTTTTTCCTTCAAGGTAGTACAGTTTCGTGCACGTGCACTGCGGGGCTGTGAGACACTTCTCGATGAGTCTCACGAGAAGAACGAGCTGGTCAGCCCGTTCCCTGCCTCTGTCGAGCGCCTGTTCAACCTCCTCCGGCGACTCGTACCACAGACCATCCTCGTTGGTGAACCGTTCGAGATCTTTCGGGTCAAACAACCTCTCGAGAAACTTGTACGAAGGTATCCGGGCCATCGGGAAACCCTCCCGCCGCGCTCATCGGCGCGGCCGTTGGAGAGCCTCCCTTCCCCGGTACCGGCTCCGTCTCCACTCGTTACAGCGGAGACTTCAACCAATAGAAGTCATTCTCTCAGCGCACCTCCGACGGGTTGCGTCCGCAACTTCTCGCTGGCGTCAAGCCACGGACCACCTCGTTGTGACGCTCCTTCTCATCCCTGTCGATCTGGACGATCTTGCCCTGCCGAACGGTTATCTTCACATCCCCGAACTCGAGACCTTCTATCTTCGACCTGATCCATCTCAGCGCAGCCTCGGATAAGCGTCCATGCGTATCGTTCCAGCCCCGATCCATACCGCCACCCTCCTGGTCAACCAGTCCTCCGTATGAATGCAGCCCTGCACGTTTAAGATCTTCCAGAATCCTTCAGGAAATGGTCCCCCGATAAAATAGACGGTTTACCAGGGAAAAACATTCCTTAGTGCACCGCTTCAGTTCTATCAGAAGAAGTTGTTAAAAATCTTTCGGTTTCTCTTGCTGTTTTCTGGGGTTTTCCTGGCGGTCGGACCGGAAGCCGGTCTTACCTCTCGATAAACCTCTCTCTATTCAATTCACGTGGCGTAGGGTGTTGCAGTGACAGGCGATTCCAATCGGGTGGCGGCTGCACCAACGGTAGGGGCGGTACTCGAAGAGTCGCCGTGGAGAGTCCGGCATCAACGGCAACCCACTGACAGACTCTCCGTAGCGAGTAAACAGGATTATCCGTCACCGAGATAGAGCGGCATGCGCGGGAGCGTGGTGTGTGGGAGGGCGAGGCTCTCACCCTCACTTCGTAACTGCTTGCAAAGCAGCAGGTTCCGGTTCGCCTGAGACACGTTGTGCCTTTCTTGTGCCTTCTATAACGCGCAAACCGAACCTTATGAGATTCGCAGCTCGCTTGAGGTGATCTTGTGCTAGGTGGGCATAGATTTGTGTGGTCGTCACGTCCGAATGACCGAGGAGCTTCCCCACGGTATACAGGTCGACACCGCTCATGACGGCGTGACTTGCGAACGTGTGCCGTGTCGTGTGGACGCACGCGTTGCGGACACCTGCTTTCCTGTATGCACGCGACAGCAGATGCCACAGGTGCCCAAGCCTCTCTCCGGAAGCTCGGTGGAACACCCAGTCGTACTTCGCGTCGCACCTGCGGCGCAGGAGAATCTCACGCACGCGCGGCCGCATCGGCACCTTGCGAGATCGTCCGTGCTTCGGAGTCCAATCGTCTCGCGGTTGGATGTGGATCCACCCGTTCGCGAGATCGACATCGCTCCATCGCAGGTTCTCGAGCTCGCCGCGCCGCATCCCGGTCTCTATCAGCACCTCGAAGATGTCGCGCACCTGCCCATCGCAAGCCTGCTTGACGCGCTCGATCTCGGGCGCCGAGAGGAACCGCGGCGGCTTTCGGCTTTGCTCCTTTGTCCGTCCCGCTTTGGCAACCGGATTGGTCTCCAGCAGATCGAGCTTCACCGCACGACCGAACAGTCCGCTGACAGCGTCCAGTTCCACGTTGACGGTCTTCGGCTGCGCGCCTTCGGCAAGCCGTTTCGCCTTGTACCGTTCGACGACCATCGGCGTGACATCTGACAGCCACATCGCTCCCAGAAGCGCGATGAACCTTTCGAAGTTGTCCAGGCACGCCCTGTACCGCCTGATCGTGCCGGAACTCTTCGTCGCCCGTACGTGCTCCCGATGTTCCTTCAGGAACTCGAAGAAGCGCACCTTCTGACGACCAAGCCCCGCTTCCTGTTTAACAATGTCTATCTCGACCTTCTTGAGCAGGAGCTCCGCCGTGCGCTTGTCACCGCCAGCTCTCCTCCGGGCGCGTTTGCCGTTCCAGCGGTAGTCGATGTACCACGTGTTACCACGCTTGTACACTCTACCCATCCTATCTCACCTCCTTTCTGAGCTGAATAGAGACAAAGCCCGGCACGCTGAGGCCGGTAGAGAGACACTGCGCAAAGGCGTATCTCAACCTCAACGATGCCGGGCTTCACCTCCTGAAAAAAATCGCCTTTACGCATTTCGTGTCCCTCTACCTGGCTCGTAAGATAGCACGCGAGAGATCTAGTGTCAAGAGCTTTTTTGTCCACACTCGTGCACCGGGCAGTTGCGAATCCTCTTTCTCGTTTGTCGCTCACTTCACCCTCAGCTCCGACAGCGTTTCGTCTGTCGGCCTCTCGCGCACTTCCCGCCTCTTTATGAACCTATCAACCTCCCGCTTATCGTATCTGACTAGTTTCCCTACCTTGCAATACGGTAGCCCCTGTTTGCGCAACTGATATGACTGGCTCTCACAGATACTCAGATACTCGCAGAGTTGCCCCGTGTCGAGCCAGATCTTCTCGACCTCTCTGAGCTTCACAGGCTTCTGCCTGACCTCAGCGTCTCTTCGAGATTCAGTCTTGTCCATGACCCGTCTCGCCATGCTGCACGGCGCGCATGTGGTTGCCAGTGCGTCCAGCCGCCTCTTTGCGATTCAGCAGCCTTCTACTCAACAACATCTCTTCGGGCTCCGCCCGTATTGTGAATGAAACCCCGTCAGGAAAATCTTCTAAACCAACCATAACACGTTCATCCGGACCAAATGTGTTGTTCATAAGCCTTTCTCTCGACCGCACTTAAAATAGTCCGAGATCTCAGAGTCCCTCTTTAGTCCACGTCTTGGTCCGCTTTCAGTCCGCTATTCAGTCCGGGTCTGGACCGGACATCGGAATAATCACGCGAGGCTTTCCCTTTTTGTTCAGTCTCGTTGTCCTGACCAGAGCGGCGCGTTCCAGCTCGCGGACTAACTCCTGCATCCTACGCTTGCTCGTGATACCGAGTTTGTTTGCTGCTTCAGACAGATTAATCGGGCTGCCCGTCTCGCCGTGATGCCGTCTTGCGATCTCGAGGAGACGAAGTCCATCGGGAGAGAAGGATGGACCCGATCTCGCGACGGGCCCGTTTACAAGCCGCCTCGTATCTGCTGCGCTGAGCTCCCACACCTTTGAGAAGGGAGGTCGGACCTTGAACTTCAGGGCTCCCCATTGAGCGTTGTAGCAGATGGCGGTTCCCGTCTTGAGGCGAATGATTTGACGGCCGTCTCCGATGAAATCGGCGGCGTAGTCGACCTCGCGATCGGAATTCCGCATGAAGATCTTCGTGTTCGTATTCTGTCGGATACTGGCCGAGCCATACCCGAAATCTTTGATCGTCTGACTCTCCAGAATAGCCCGCAGCCCATACTTCCTGCCCTCTCTCAGAACTCGTTCGACGGCCCGTTCGGCCCCTTCAGCGGCGCCCTTCGCATCGTCGGCGACTTTCTTCTTGGTGAGGAGTTGCGCTTCCATTATCAACACGAGGGTTCTCAGGCCTCCCGACTCCTCGCGGGTGTGGTCCGCAAAGACCTGCTCTAGGATAGCGGCAGAACTCGCGCAACGTTCTCGATCGGGCACATCCTTGAAACTCACGATTGCTCTCCCTCTTCCGAGCTCAGCCAAAGCGGCCGGCAACGGCTCGCCCGCGGCGATGCCCGGCCCATAGTACCGGAACTCAAAGCCTCGTGCCTGTGTTGGGTCCAAACCGAACTCCGGGTAGTGCGCAAGAATGTCTTCACGATCTTCAGCCAGGAGGAGACCCACTGATTGGTTCCTTGGATCGAGAACCAGAATGTTGATTTCCTCATATACTGCTGCACCCTCGATAAGCGCGCGGGCGCAAAACGTCTTCCCCGAGCCTGTACACCCCGAGATATAGATACTCTCGATCATGCCAAGCGACAATATCGCGGGTTCAGACGTGACAAGATCCTCCTTTATAAGGCGTCCGACCCAGATCGGCATGTCCCCCCTTAGAATTCCCTTTTCGTGAACGTCGCCGGGCCTCGGCAGCTTATCCAACCTCTTCAGAAAGTTTCGAACAACCCACGCAGACAACAGCTTCTTCTCGTCCTTGACAGCACCCTCAAACTTTACGTCTTGCGCAGGAGTAACCATAAGGAATTCGCTGGCACGCTTGCCAAGGTCTTCGAACTCCGAACCGAGCCGATCGAGTTGTCTGGGATTCAGCACGCCTCCCGCCCACTGTATCTGCCACGACAGATCAGGAGACTCGACCTCCTCCACGAAGATCCTCAGTTTGCCGCCATTCAACTTTTGCCGGACTTGATAACGGTCCAGGTCGATAACCTCCTTAACTACCTGATACAGACAATCTTGGAACTCCTCCGGCCCGCTCGACTTATGGAGATTCGACGAGAAGTTGATCATGAAACACGCCGCCGAGCCCTTCTTCAAGTACTCGCTCAAGAGGTATCTCGTTGATGCTGCGCTGCTCTCGAGCTCCTTACCGCGGCGTCCGATCTCTTCGAGTTCGCGCTTGATCTCACCGGACCTTCGTTTGAGGTAGGATTGGACAAGTGAGGAACCGCCACTGTCGAGCTTCAGCAACTCGCCAGTCTGATGGAGACTCTCACGTTTGGCGGCAAATTCCTCCCTGAGTAGGCGAACTTGAGCCTCGCGATCGGTGAGATGCTCGTGCGATTCTTCCGTGTCGCGACCCAGTCGCTTTTCCTTCATTCGCTTGAAAGCAAGGTTTGCAGTGATGTCCCTCACATAGTGGAACACAATGCAGACTTCGGGCAGGTGGGACTCCAGATATTCTTGGAGACTGTTCAGATCCCTGGCATAGCTCTCACCCTCCTCGCTTATACTTTTCATGGAGTACGCTTTCGTCGCTCTTAGCAGGATAGCCGTATCTGTGACGTAAATCAGCACCTTGACTCTGTCTCGGGGGTGCCACCATAACTGGACGTGCAGTTCGTACTGGACGTCCCCTATCTTCTCGAATCCGCGCTCTTTCAATATCGGTGACCAGAAATCTCTATTCTCTTCCCACATGATCGGTAATGCCTCTTTCCAACCTGTTAAGTCTCCGCATCAACCAGGATTCCGCCAGCTGCTCGAGCAGGTTACCGCCCGGATATGCGTGAAACATCCCGTGCTGCACGACGCGGATCTGTTCCCGATACACGGCCAGCCGACGTTCGAAAGCCACCTTCTCCTGAAGGAGCCTGTCCTGCCGCTCCAACCTCTCGTTCAACGTGGACAGACACTCGGGACAGACGGCGAGTTGCTTTTCCCCGAACCCGCGTCGGCACTGAGGGCAAAGATGACGGCAGCAGACCGCACACGAAGTCGTACACCGGTCGCAGCAGTGCGTGCCGCAGCGGCCGCAACCTGTCAGCTCGCCCAGCTGCTCGACAGGACGAGAGCAGGTGGGACAGACCGTAAAGCTGGTTGACGTCGTCTCCGTTATGGTACCTCGCTCGTCGTCCAGGAGCTCTTGCCTGCTCTCCAGGTGGACGTTTCCCAGGCTGTCTCGCTTGAAGATCCGTTTTACAATCCTTCTCATGCTTTCTCCCCTCCTTCGGGACCCGGGGCCCCCTCCGCGCCAGTGCTGGAGGAACCGGTCATGGAAGATGGATCCGGTGAGTGTTCGGGCCACGTGATCTGCCAATCTCCGAGGTCGACCCCGGAACTGACCGACCAGCTTTGATCTACAGCGCCGGTTTCTTCTGTCTCGGTTCCATCTACCGGCACGAGTTTCTCCGTAACCGGGTCATATCTGTAGCGCACCCGATCGGGTTGCAACTGCGATTCCTCCTCGGTATCAACGGCACCTCCTGAAGGAGGCGGCTCCCAGTTACCTTCCCCCTGGGCCGGAGGCCGCGCGTCACGTACGGTGTGTTCCGGCCAGACGTCTTCCTCATCGTCTCTTTGGTAACGGGAGGGACGGAAGGGGCTAAAGACTGACTCACCGGCTCCGTCCTCCCCGGCTTCCATCAGGGCGTACGCCGGATCAGCATCGTCCATCGTACCGCCGCAGCGCTCACACTGGCCGGCATCCAGCGCTGCTCCAGCTATTAGGCCTAAAGGGAGAAGCACTAGTGTGCCGGTCACGGCTGCACCGGCTGCTCCCAGCGCCCCACCGGCAACTGTGGAACAGGGGAACGGAAAGCGACCTTCCGACTCCGGCTCCGTCAACTCCCCTTTGCATCCCTCGCACAGCTTCATTGCTGAACCTCCTTTCTATCAGAGACAACCGTCACGTCATTCACGAAAACGCCTTCGCCACCTGTCGTCTCGAGACCTGTACCTCCTCAGAGGCGGGTACTCGCGATAGCGCTGACGGGGCTGCCGTTCTTGCTTGAAGACCTGGTTTCTGAGGAAGCAACCGATCAAGGCCACCGCGAAAAGGAACGCCGGTAGCGCACAAACTCCCGAGATCGGACCAGCCAGGTGCATCGCGAACAACGCCAGGCCGACCGTGAGAACCCATGGCATAACAGTTCTCAAAGCGCTCAGCAGCAATGCTATCCAGAGTAGAGGTCCCATGGTTCTCTCCTTTCCTTCTTATCCTTTATAGTTCTCATCAACCTTCAGGTGGATCGGGGGTCCAGCCCCCGCGACCGTTTAAGACAGCGCGGTTCCGCAGCTCTACTCCGACCCTCCAGCGTCCATCAGTTCTCCGTTTGCTTCCGAGAAGCACTTCCCCGTCCTCGTATTCCTTACACCGTTTCCACTTACTCGTAGAGAACTTCTCCAAGCCAGATCCAGGCCGCCATTAACGCGAGCAGGGCGATTGTCACCGTAAGCACCACACACAGCGGCTCCACCACTCGCCGACTCGAGCGAGAGCGTTGTACCTGCCACCGAACCAGGCAGGCCAGCAGTGCGAACAGAGCCGCAACACCCAGCGCTGAGCGGTGCGGCTGAATGCCCCAGGGAAACAAATCCTGCGCCCATTGCGTCACGCCGAGACTGCTCGTGATACACCACCAGCCGAGCCCTGCCAGCCACGTGATGCAGAGCAGCACGAGGACCGTGCCGGCCCCAAAAAGATTCAGCAGAGGGCTCCTGCTCACCCAGCCGTCCCCCTGCCACAGCGCCAGCGATGCAAGCCCCAACCCGTGCAGGACGAGGAGCAGTGACAGCGACCGCTGGGCACGCCTGAACCTGAGCTCACGTGAGATCTCGCCAAGTGCCTGGCGCCGTTTCCCTTTGTCCGTAACGGCGGCCGCGCCGCTACGCAAGAACTTCCGCCACTTAACTCTGTTTCCCATCTTCAGATCCCTCCCTACAGGTCTCCATCCCCCAAGCCCTCCTGGCGCCCGCAGATCCGGCAGCGCCGTGTTCTACTCCGCCGAGGGGTCCAGTCCTGCCACACTGGAAGCCCGCCTGTCGCGTGCTCGTAATGGAGCCACGTCGATCGCCTCAGCTCCCCCTTGATCAGGCGCCAGAAGAGCTGTTGCGATTCACCGACTATCGGCAGCAGCACGTCGCCCCACGACCCGGCGCGCTGGCCGCTCCACACCGTTCTCCCGCGCCTTTCCCTCTCCTGCTCAGCGCTCATGTCCAGGAGGTCTTCGATCTCGTCCCAGCGGTGCGTTCCGAAACAGCTTACGCAGCCAGGCGACCCTGGAACGGATATGCGGATCTCTCCGCCGGTCGCAACGCGGCCCTCACCGACACGAGCGACCCCTCCCGTGACGTCGATGTGGATGCGATGATAGCGCCTCGCCAGCACTCCTACCGCGAGTCTCGCGTATTCCTCGTCGACTGCGCTGAAGATTACGTCGGACGCTATCAGCGCTTCGGCCACCCGGCTGTCACTTACTGTTCCCACAATAGGCAGGACCGTTGCCGCGTCCGGAAGCAGCGCGTTAATCATGCGTGCCACGGCAACCGCTTTCGGCATGCCCTCGGCTTCAGGCGGCAGCGACATGACGTCCCGATTCGCCTTTTCCACGACATCACCATCAGCCAGTACAAGACCGCCTGCTGACCCCACACCGGACTGAGCCAGACGAAATGCGATGAGAGAGCCCAGGCGTCCGATCCCGAGCACCCCGGCCGTCATCGCCTCGGCCTGCTCCAGGTAGCCGTATCCGCGGTTCAGATCACCCTCCCCCAGAGCCCCTGCGAGCCTGCTCCTCCGTCCTTCGGGACCACTTTCGCCCCGCTTCACGGCAGTTTGAACTTTCGTGTCGGCGTTGCCCTTCCGCGGCGCTCTGGCCCGTCCTTTGCCCTTACCGCTCTTTCCACTGGTCAATGGTTGGACAGCCAACCGCAGCGTCCTGGGCCCGGGCAGCGAAAGGTAGTCCACGCGTTCAAGTTTCGAACCATTCGTGAGGCCACCATGAACCCGGATGCTCCGCCTGGACCCAACGAATGCCAGGAGAGCAGCGGTTTGAGCACCTGAACGGGTCAGAACGTTTACGCCTTCGGCTACCCGCTTGTCGATGCTCCTCCGTGAGAAGATCAACAATGGGCGCAGCCCCTGCTTCACCACCGAGTCCACTTCAGCGCGGCCGTCGCCTCTTGCATAGGTTGTTGAGACGTGAAGTAACTCCAGAACACCTGAATCGGCTCTGCGGTACTCGCCGGCAGAGCACACTGCCACCGAGCCGCTGCCCCGCGTTTCCAGCCCCAACAGGAGGTCTTCGTGAACTGCCTGTGGTATCCTTATCCCACGCATCGTCGTTCCCTCCAACAGTGTTTTTGCCCCAACCATTTTCGCGGGCGGGAGCAACCGCGCGGGCTGCTCCCGCCCGATTCGTACCTCACGGCAATGCTAGTCGAACGAGAAGACCTGCCGCTGGCTCCGGCGCTGCTCGGCAAGTCGCCTGCGCTGCGCAGCCCGCTCCTCCTTCTGGCGTCGCCGCTCTTCCCGGCGCGCTTCCTCGTCGCGCAGATCCGCGACTCTCGGCGCCACCTCCGCGAGTCCTATCCCGCTGCTCGCAGCTGCCACGGGCACAAGCGTGTTCCTCCCGTTTAGCAGCGCCTCGAGCGTCAGGGAGTTCCCCGCACGTTCTCGTAGCATCAGTTGTTGTGTCATCTCCACCTCCTCTCTATTTACCTTCCCACTGGGCACATCCCCAGTTGAGGCCGGCCCTGGCATGAGACCTCTTCTCAAGACCCCCTTTCTTGCCTGGACTTGGACCGCCCTCAGGTCCGTTGCCTGCTCTGCTTCTCGCTTCCCCCTTGGATCCTGCAGGCAACGCTTGGTCGCTATTTGATATAGGAAGAACCGTGCCGGACGATATGCCTTCTCTGTCGCACGTACGGAAGTTCTTTCCAGGAAAGGAATTGTGGAAACAATCGGAAGGGTGGCTCAAACAAATCCGCCGAACGCAACCGTCCGATACTCGGACAGCTGTCCGGACGCTCCGGACATTTCGGACACCGAAAGCTTTATAAACCACCAAACGAACGCTACTGCATGGTAGCAAAACTCGTAGTTGAGGTTACTGAAGGTATTGGCGAAGATTTCGAGGCAGCCAGAGTGCTATACACGGGAACGTCCAGACGGTACTTCCGCGACATGGTCCGCACACGGGGGGAATTCTGTCATGAGGGGATCGACAACTATATTAACCTGAGCGAAGACCCGTTCACAGCCATGGGATACGCTCGAGAAAGAGCGCTGTTTTACCGGGATTCGCCGGTCGTCCTGGTTGTCGACACCGCTAGGCTGGACGGAGAACTATACTTCGACGGTGAATACAGGACGAGGAGGCTCAATGTGGGTAGTTTCCTTCCTTATCAGTTTAGTCTGGACGACGACACGCGGATAAGCGAGGAAGATTGTTCCCGTATTCTTGAAATGGACGCCGTCGTAACCGAAGCTTCCACGGCAGAAATAGAACGCGCCGTTTACAGATTCCTACTCACCCCCCCTTAGAAAGTCCTTGGGCCGTATGCCATACCTCTTCAGCTTGTCGTAGAAGGTCGATTTGCGCATCTTCAGTTTACGTCGCGCATCCTTCGAGCTCCTCGATTCTTTGAGAGCCCTGATCATCAACTGCTCCTCGGAATCCTCACGATACAGCAGCTCGGGCTGTATCTCCAAATCCTCAATATCTATTTCCGCTACTCCGACAACATTATCTTTCGCACTATGAAGAGCTCTTTTTATGCAATTCCTCAAGTCGCGTATATTCCCAGGCCACTCGTGTGTCAGTAGCCGGTCCATCGCCGCACTCGTGAATCGCGTTTTCGGTTTCCCCAACTTCTTGCAGAAATGATCCACAAGCGCAGGAATGTCTTCTTTTCGCTCACGCAGAGGCGGAATTTCGATGTGGAACTCTTTCAGTCTGTAATACAGGTCCTGCCTGAAGATTCCGTCCTTGAGAGCTCTTCTTAAGTCTCTATTGGTAGCGGCAATGACACGCACGTCAACGCGAAGCGTTCTCGTCCCTCCCATACGCTCGAATTCACCGTGCTCAAGCACCCGCAGCAATCTCATCTGACAGGTTTCATTCAAATCCCCTACTTCATCCAGAAAGATGGTTCCCCTGTCGGCGAGCTCGAACTTCCCCTTTTTTCTATCAACCGCTCCGGTGAATGCTCCCCTCTCGTGTCCAAACAACTCGCTCTCCAGGGCGGTGTCGGGAAAGCCCGCTAAGTTGGCTGTTACAAATGGAGCATTGTGCCTAGCCCCGTGGTCGTGGATGGCGCGAGCAATGAGATCTTTACCGACCCCGGTTTCTCCTGTAATCAACACGGCAGTATCGGTATCCTTCACCCGTTCGATTTGCTTTGTGAACTTCACGACAGCCGGGCTCCCCCCGATTATCTCCCCGAAATCATCCTGTCTTTCCACTCCTTCGAGCTTTCCGATTTCGTCTCTCCCTTTCTCAAGCTCGCCCTCACCAGCAGCCGCACTTTTGGCTATTACGGAACGATCATCTCTGAGCGTCCCCGATTCCTCGGGGAGATGCTGAACCTGCAAGCCGCGGCCTTCTCGTCGTGTTGGCTGCGCGGTCTTACTCGCTCCCGCGATTCTCCGAAGATGAGCCAGACCTGATTGGTACCAAACCAGACTGGCTGCGGTGACCGCCGCGAGCGCGAAGTCCCGAAGCACGACAGTGGCTAGCACTATCTGGAATTCTTCCGCGTACCTGACCCAGCCGCCGTTCAGCCAAAGGAGCTCTGGGATCAGAATCAACGTGCCCACAGCGCTCACCGACAGTGCATAGACCGACGGGTGTAGGTAAACGTGAACAAGCGGAAGTTCAGGGGATTCTCTCCGCTCTGAGAAGAAGGCACGCAGACTATCTCGCTTTCCCTGCGAGGCAATGTGAGCCAGCCCGCAGAGGCAGTTGTATGTGTTGATTGCCATGCAGACCTGTATCACCCAGAGGATCAGGATAACCGGAAGCAGTAGAAGGCCGTGGCCCTTGCCAGTGTCACGCACGAGCACCGTCGACCACACGATGCAGGTGGCCAGGAAGGTCATTCCTACGGAGAAGTAACCGTACGTGCGCGGTGAGCCGCGTTTCACTGCTGTTCCCACACGCCAGAATGAGATCCACAACGCCACTGCTGGGACCAGCGCCGCTACGCAAATGACGACCGGGTCCCAGCTGAGTTCCTCGGCGAAGATTGGCGGCTCATAGAGCACGAGAACCGCACACACATATGCCACGGCAAGTGCCGCGACTACGAACACAATGTAGGCCGCACCCAGAGGAACCGGCTTCAAGAACTCCCACGGTTTGGCAAACGCGAGTCGGCCAGCAGTGGAATCTTGTATTCCACCGCTTCCCCCACTGGTCTGGCTCATGAAGGGCCCTCCTCCGCTATGTCGAGCGGCACATCCTGAAGGCGCTTCCTATACTCGTGTATGCAAAGCGCCTTGCCACTCTCGGCAGAGTGGTACATCTCGAAGAGCGAGTTGGTGTCACGATGTGAGTACTCAGATGCCACTTAGACAGCCCCCCGAAAGCTCTTCGGCAACATGCGACAGTCACAAGAAAGAATTAGAGACATTCCCCACCCTCCGTCCTAATGGCTATCGCTGCCGCTCGTCCTATAGCTGCCCAGTGTTCCCGAAACCATGACCGTTTACAGTTATACACCGAGCTGTTCGCATCGTCAAGCTAATCTCGCGCGACCCAGTCTATCCTGGCCGTTGGTTCCCCAGTTGGATAACGTGCAGAGTTATCGGCTGGGCATATCCCACTTCGAAGGTGCGCGCCTGACGGGTCACCGCTCCAAGCTTTACCCCGTTGCGTACCTGATCGCGCGTTCTTCTCGGCGAACCGTTGTCAACTCCGGGAACGCTTCGGGCCAAGCGGAAGACTCTAGTCGAGCGCCCTTCCTGCTGGTCTCAGATCTTCCAGACCGAAAGCTTTATAAACGTGCGCACGTCACTATGTATGATGAAGAACTACAAGGGGAGAACCCATCGCAGAAAGATGTGAACTGCTCGCCCTAACAGAAGAGAACCTCGACAGCGATACACCTTGAGCCACAAGACTGAACTCAATGTTGGTTTCAGCAATGACGAGATCGGGAAGATGATAATATGCAAACCCTGGAAACTTGCTATCACGGAATTGGGAAAGAGTATGAAAAGCATCTTGCTTACGCAATGAAATCGGCAAGCAGATTCGAAATCGTTCCCAAGGAAGACCTGCAAACACCCGCGGAGTTCAGACTGCCTATACTTGAACCATATAGAGGAAGAGGTATATGGGTTTCCAGCACCAAACTCAAGGAACTCGACGCTCCGCGCTTTCAACAGCCTGAACCAGTTGTGCAGATCCGTGAGGATGTTCCCGTGCAGTTCCGTGACATTGTCTCGGCCCACGAACATCTGGAAGCGAAAGGCCTCTCGCATCGAGAGATTTTCGCTTACGAGATCGAACTTAGTCAGCGCAAAGGGATATGTTTCGATTACCTATCCTGGTTGAACCGCCAGTTTAGAGAGATGAAAAGATACCACAGGGCCCAGCCGACGATCTAGTCACAGTCTATGTGGTACTCTCTGTCACACTCTACGCATCTCACCGCAATCTCATTGCATCCGCGCCAAAAAGAGCCTCTCGGCTGACCATCCCATGTGTGGGGATTCCTCATGCGCCTGGGGACGCTTCCGCGATCATAATGATAGGTGTTCAGATAACCGCAATATGGGCAACGGAACTGTTTGTGAACAATGTGCTCGGTCATTGTCAAGCTCCTTCTTCTGTTTCAAGCAGACAGCACTGCTTTCATACGATTGCCCCACCTCGGTTGCAGACGGCAGATTGGTGTCAGTCTTTACCTCTTTCGCCTGCCCACTGACCATCGTCTGTCACGTGTCGTACCGCGCTTCCAATCCTCCTGCAAGGGCAGATGCCTCATAACGGAAGGCGAAACGTTTTTGTTTGTACGCCGTTGAAGAGCAGCAAAGCCGGTTGGTGCAGTGGATGTGGGGACTGGGTTTGCTGACCTGCCCCGCCATCACCAGCACTCCTGGCACGTCATCTGGATGTTGCATAACACGAGAAACCCTTTGGCATACTGCCGTCCCGGACCAACATCTAAGACAGAAACTACCTAGAAACCATACGAACGAGGACGAATGAGAGTAAGGCAACGGCAACCGCACAGTACACAGCACCTATGCAAAAGCTGTACACGACATCGTGCCCCAAGCGTACCTGTTGGACTAGCGCCACGACAACCTCTCTTGCCGCGTCATAGACGTCCGGTGCCCCGTCTTCCGCCTGCTCTATCAGGTCGCGCATGCCCGTTTTCGTCTCGCCTCTCAACCTTCTTGCAGCATCCCTCGATAGTCGTAACGCTTCCGATTCGGACAGCTCCTTTCTCATTGAGTCGAGCCAGAGTTCGAATTCATCGACACCCATACTCCAGAATCCAAACCTGGGCCTGGTTACGTAAAGCACAGCCAGCGATAAGCAGAGGCCTAATCGAAATCCTGATCCTGTAAACTCCGCGACCTTCTTCCTCAAAAGTAGCTTCGCTTGGAAGTAGGTCAGAAGAATCCACAGGATCACCGCAAGGGCAAGAAGAGCATACTTCATCTTGAGCCTCCTTCCTGATCCACGATGCTGCAACCCACTCGTCCGCGCATCAAACTCGGCAGGTTTCCACCGGGCGACTCTCGATTCATGTATCAACAACAGTCTTCTGAAGAAATATGCAAGGAATTGTCACCTCTGCAAATGCCACATGAGCATCTGCAACCGTGCTCGCCCTTTCCAGAGTTTTTCTTGTCGTTCGGCCTAGACCTCCTCAACCTGGATTCATTGCCTGGTGTCATTATAGCACAAACCGCTCTTTGTTTGGCCAAATGCTCAGCACAATCCGCTCTAAGCGCACGGTATACGTGATGCACTGCTGTCTACCTCTCTCTCGCCACTTCTCCCAAACCGTAGCTCGCACCGAGCTGGCAGCGGACTCCTTCAGCGGCTTCTGCTTCATCTTTTCACCTCCTGCTTCTTGAAAATGAATCTCGTAGCACTTCTGCTTTGTGTCTCTCTCCTAAGACGTTCAGACTCTGCGTTCCAGAGTCCGTCCAGGTCTTTTGAGGTGCTGTTCGCAACTCTTCCTTAACAGCGGATTTCACCCGAGATGCGCAATGGGCCTTCTGGATCCATTGCGGGGTCATCTCCCGCCTAAGCCCGCCAACTTCCCACCTACCAAAAACTTACCCTTCGCGAGCGTACCAAAATGCAACGGAATAGGTATACTGTGCCCCAGCAGAACAGATAATCTGACAAGTAACAACGAAGGAACTCGCGAAGAGCTTAACCTTTGGTGAGGTAAGTTGCCACGGCGCAGGACCTTAGCGGCGCTCCAAAAAAAAGACTTGTAAGAAAAGACGGCTATGTGCCGTCTATATTAGGTAGAGACAGATGGGAGTGCAATAGCAACACTTTGCCGGTGTACTACCAACCATAACGAGCAAAACCGGGGCCCGACTATGCACCCATCAACATACGCCCTTGAGCTCAGCGGGATCAAACATGCCTTTGGTCAGAGGATCGTGCTCAAAGGAATAGGCTTCTCAGTTCGACCAGGAGAACGCGTCTGTTTGCTCGGACCAAGTGGAGCGGGTAAGACCACATTGTTGAAGATAGTTGCCGGGTTGCTCCGCCCTAAGTTGGGCCGAGTACGAATCAACGGCAGAGATCAAACTAGCACGCCGACATGCTATCGAGATATTGGTTTCGTCTTTCAGAGTCCGGCCGCGCTGTTCCCGCACCTTAATGTGTACAGCAACATATCATTCGCTCTCAATAAGGGCCTGAGGAGACGCAGATTTGGGGATCGTGTTGAGAAGAGAAACGCCATTGCAAGGATGCTTAGAATCACTGGGCTTGAAGCGCACGCGCAGAAGAGCATTCTTGACCTCAGCGGTGGAGAGAAGCAACGCGTCGCACTTGCACGTGCCCTTGTTTACCGTCCCTCTCTATTACTGTTGGATGAGCCCTTAAGTTCACTGGATAATACTCTCAAGAACACAATAATGGAACTCTTGCTAGATCTTCATGCCGAGTACAACACCACCTTCATTTACGTTACCCACGACGAGCGGGAAGCGTTGAGGATAGCTACCCGTATTGCAGTTCTTGATGATGGGAACCTATGCCAATACGGCTCCACGCAGAACGTCACCGCCAGGCCCGACTCACCAAAGGTTGCTGAGATCGTTGGCGGATGGAATGCCTTGCCAGCTAAGTCCGAGTCCTCCCCATTTCCACAACTTCTGATTACGCAGGATGCAATCATCCCTTACCCTTCCGAGTCACAGCCGAGAGATGGCACTGTCTTCGTTGGCGTACCAGCAGAGGAGACCAGAATCTTCATCCACCCATCTGAAGCAGTTAGCGAAGACGTTCTTATACCTGTCACGCTTGTGAGAGTGTCTCAGTGGTACAAACGATATCGGTACGACTGCTTCTTCATTGCCTCGGATGAGCAACGTTATCCATTAACGTGTTACTCGAATGAACAGCTGGACTGCAAGGACGGTCAAGGTATGTACGCGACTTTCAGAAAGGAGGCAATCCATGTTTTCCAACAGTAAAGCTGACAGAGTTGCAGTAACTTATTCAGGCCAGGCTTGTGCTGACCATCAACTAGCAGGTACCGCAAGAGCGGCATCTGGACGCATGGCTATGGTCTGTCGTGTGCTCTTCTGCCTGCTTGCCGCACTAGTTGGCTCATGTGCCAGACCAAAGCTCCAGACGACAGAACTCACCGTCGTCTCCTACGGCGGCGGCGCGTATCAGGAGTCTCACAGGAAAGCTTTTGTACAACCGTTTCAACAGATTACTGGCGTACGAGTCAACTCGGTCGTGTGGAATGCGGACTACGGCAAGCTGAAGGCAATGGTGGAATCAGGCAGGGTCCCATGGGACGTTGTTGAAGTCACCGAAGCTCAGTTTGCACGCGGAACCAAGGAGAACCTCTTCGAAAAGCTCATTCTGCTTCCGGACCGGGATGATTTTCTGTCCGGTACTGTCTCTGAGTTCGGCGTGGGTAATGTCTATTGGGGCACTGTACTCGCCTATACCAGAGATGTTTTCCGCAACAAACAACCACAAACATGGGCAGATTTCTGGGACGTTGATGAGTTTCCGGGGCCTAGGGCATTATACGACGACCCACGTGCAACTTTGGAGTTTGCCTTGCTGGCTGATGGTGTCCCACTTGACAAGCTTTACCCTATTGACATTGACAGGGCTTTCCTAAAGCTTGACGAGATCAAGCCGCACGTCCGTGTCTGGTGGACAGACGGTTCTCAACCGGTTCAGTTGCTTCTTACAGGCTCTGTGGTAATGTCATCGGCTTGGAACGGAAGGCTGTACGCCTCCGATCAAGCTCGAGCTGGCATCGGGTACTCATGGCAGGGCGCTGCTTTAGAACTAGATTACTGGGTCGTACCAAGGGGTTCAGCGAACACGGATGCGGCCTCACGTTTTATCTTCTTTGCGTCGCAACCCTATACCCTGGCCGCTCAAACGGAGCTCGTCGGATATGGCCCTGTTAACAAAGCAGCGCTGCAATATGTACGTGAGAATGCCCGCACTCAGTTCCCGACATACCCTTCAAACTGGAAAGTCAGTTTCCCCGTGAACGCAGAATGGTGGTCCGAACACGAGGAAAGAGTTAAGACGAAATGGCTAGCTTGGAAGATGAGCTAGACTTTCTGAATGTGGAGCGTCTTTTCATATGTTCGCGAGAGTTTTGCCAAGAGTCGGCAGCCTAGCTTTGCCCGTACTAATCGCAATCCTGTATCTTCTGCCATTATCTTACTGGACACTATCAAGTACTCTAAGTGAACCAGTCTCATTGCCCAGTGGCTTGCCTTTCGCAAGCCTAATGCTTCGGACATCGCTGGTGTCCGCCATCTCAGCATCCTTGGCCGTTCTGTCTGCTTTTCCTCTTGCCCTGCATTGGAGGCTTTCCGGTTATCGAATGCGCCGAGCCTTCGTCTTCCTTATGGTGACTCCGCTCATCATGGGACTGCTTGCCCGAAACTATTCGTGGATCGGCATGCTTTCCAGCCAGACGTGGCTCTCTTCCATGGGGTGGATTTCCCTCGGTGGTGCAAGCATTCTCTATACACTGGCAAGCGTCTGTTTGGTGATGACGTGCGTGTTTGTGCCAGTCGCGTTTTTCATGATGATTCAAGGCATATGTTCCGTCTCGCTCGAACACATTGATGCTGCACGTGCCCTTGGGGTGCCTGATTGGAAGATCATATTTGTGGTAATACTACCCTTGACACGCCGTGCGGCTCTGCTGGCGTTCGCATTCATTTTTGCGATGGCGTCGGGTTTCTTCATAACGCCTCGCATGATTGGCGGCGGGAAGTACGATTTCATAAGCAATGCGATCCTTCTGTACGTCAATCTCGGATCATTTGGCGACGCTTCGAGCGTTGCTCTGACTTTCTTCGCGATTATGCTGCTTCCTATTGCCGTCATTGTTTGCTACGCCGTGCGACTACGGCATTTGGTGATGGGTACATAAGTTGTTGCGGATGAACAACTACTCGTCGATAGCGTATCGTAGAGAAGATCGGGCGAGTCACGATATTCTTCGGCTTCGCGTACCGATGCTTCGCGTCGTGTTGTGGACTGTTCTCGCCGTGATTGCGTTGGTCGCCGTGATGCCTTCTTTGTACCTTCTTCTTTGGGCATTCTTCGGTTCGGAGACAGTGGGCATCCTTGAGCGCGTTCCCTCGCTGAAGTGGTTCGCTGAGGTATTTGCGAACCCGGAGTGGCAGACATCTATTGCCTACTCGACAGTGCTTGCGTTTGTAGTTTCGCTAGTTAGTGTTCTGGCATTGGGAATTCACTTCTACTGCATGCGGTACTCGTCAGCTCTACTCGAAATTACGGCATATGCGGCGACAATTGTCCCGGTAATCCTGCCACAGGTCATCTACGCCCTAGCACTAAGGGTGCTTGGCGGTAAAGTAGGCCTACCTGAACTGCTCTTGGTTTTCGCTGGACACCTCGTCTTTGTGCTCCCCTTACAGTTCTTCGTGCTGGACGCGGGTCAGGAGACCGTTCCCACTGAGCTACTATACGCAGGTTCCACCCTTGGAGCTTCCCACTTAACCAATATTACCTCCAATTACTTTCCTTTGATGACCCGTCCTGTCATTATCGCATTTCTTGTTGGGTTTTTCTTCTCCTTCGATGAACTGGTTATTGCTACGTTCGTGATTGACAGCCCTATGGTCACAGTTACGAGACGGCTCTGGGACCAAGTGCCCAGAAGCATGGTTCCCTCGCCAGCAGTGATCGGCTGCTCGCTACTTGGAGCAAGTGCTTTCCTGATGCTTCTGGTGCTGGCCGCCTCTCAACGGAACAGGAAAAAGTGTCTTTACTAAGATAGAGACATTCCACAGTGCCACACGAACACCTTAAGAGTTTCATTGTCAGTCTCTGTGTATCGGTACTGATATTCGTCATATTGAACGGCGTTTTTGGTCTAACGGGTGCCGAGAGCCCTGCTCAAAATGTGCTGCTGCAATTTGGAAAGGCCACAGTATCACTCTTGGTGGGATTCGGCTTGGACTTATTCGCCATTCGGAACGAGATTGTCGCACTCTACAAGCTGCATGCAACAACTAACGCCGACCTCCGGAAGGCACTCGGCGCATTCCAAACTCACTCTATCGAAGCAGAAATCGGCAAGCGACAAGAGTTGGTGAGTCCCTCTGGGACAGTCTTGGACAGAGACGAACTCGAAAGGCTGGTCTCCAGCTGTTTCTCAGTAATCAAAGGCACCTATCATGGAAGCGACAGCAATGTTCCCAGCGAGTTTAACAAACTGTACCGGGGTTATGTGGAAACCCAGATTGGCAGGCGTCAGAGTTCGCTACCACTCCGCGATGTCCGATTCCTGTTCGCAACTTCAGAACAGTTACAGCAGGACTATTCGGCGCATCCTGTTCAATTCACAACCTTCGATGACTGGCATTCGGCCAATTCGATAAGGTTGTTGGTAGTCCAGCCGGAGGATGCTGCAGAATACGCTGACACACACGGTATGTTTTCGACAGATATTGGTGTGTTCGAATGGGAATTCATAGTCCACTTTAGGCCCATTTTGTCGGGGCAAGCCCCAAGGTATCGCGTTCAAATGCAGCCTCTCAACGAGGCGCAGAAGGCGCCAGTACGCCAATACCTGACAATGCTTAATAGGGTGGCGTACGAGCTCCGGATTAAGAACAGCAAGGTTGTGCTACGAAAGAGAGACAGCTCGACTATCCAGGCTGACCTTGACCGACTACTCTCGTGAGACAAGACCTATGCGTGAGCCTACGCAAAACTGCCTACCATACGGCCTCAAGTACGAAGCAAGAGGGAAGCCCAGATTGCTGCGTCTTAAGGCAAGGATGAGACTATGGGCAAACCGCAGAGTAGGTTAAGAACGTACGTTTCTGATCTCCGAGATATCCTGTACCTTGCCGTATGGAATGTAAGCTTCGCTTGGGTCACTGCGTCATGTCCCAGTGAAGAAGAAAACAAACGTGGCCCAACCGAAGCATATCGACCGCGGTGGTACTCCTTCGTGCGCTCTCGTGGAATTCGAGCGGAAAGCTCGAGAACGGTTCCTGATTATGTCTCCGACAGCCTATGACCCACACGCAACCTTTTTAAGTCAACAACTGCTAATTCATATCATGAGTAACCGAAGGGTCGCTGGAATGAGAGATGAAAAACAGGTGGCATTCAAATGGAAAACGTCCTTCGATCGGCTCGCAAGCAGGTGGGCGGATTTCGTCGACTGTCCAAAAAGGCTGAAGCAGTTGGGACCTTTCATAATGAAACAGTTGTCGCCATTTGATTCCCCCAGAGTTCTGGACGCATGCATGGGCATAGGATGCGAGACAATCTCTCTTACTTCCAAAGGGGTCGACGTTGTTGGCAATGAGATTTCCCCGCAATTCCGTCGAATCGCTGCCGCCGAAGCGGATCGGCAAGACGTTGATATAAGGATCAGCTCCGTGGACTGGAGAGAACTTGTAGCTGAGTTCGGGCCAGAAGCCTTTGATGCCGTGCTGGTACTGGGCAACTCCCTCTGCCTGTTGAGAAAGCGCCGGGATAGACTCAGAGCCATCGAGAACTTCGGAAACATATGCAGACCAGGGGGCATCGTTCTTGTTGATGAGCGCAACTTCAGGTATATCTTGCGCAACAGGAGACAGATCGTCCTAGGGAAATTCCGGTACAGTGGACGAGTAATGTACTGCGGAACGAAGGTGAGAGGACGTCCTATACATATTGGCGATGACCGGGTAACGTTTGTTTATGAGAATTGCGCAAGTGGCGGACCGATAGGGAAGCTGGATATGTACCCTTTCAGGAAGGGAGAGATAATGGAGCTTTTTCGACCGGCAGGCTTTCCCCGTGTGGATGTCTACAGCGATCTCGAGCGGGGCTACCGAGACGACGCCGACTTCTTCACATATGTATTGCGGAAGAGTGGTTGAATGTATGGAGCAGTCCATTTGCGGCACATTTCGTGCGAATGAGATCCTACTCCCCTGGAGAGCCCCGTATGTCCAGGATCCGGTATTTCCCCAGACGACTTAGAGAACAGGCAACGCAGCTCGATAGAGGTTCATTGCATAGGGGGGGCCTGCACCGTATTGCCGTCACCAGAAAGGAGGATGTCATGAAGTACCTCGTCAAGAACCTAGAGATCCACAGGTGCGCTGTTACAAGCAGTTGCAAGCTCAAATATACTGGCGAGAGGCTACACGATCAGCCACCGAAGGGTTACCAGAAGTGCGACGACTGTTGTGGACTTCCAAGGTTGGGACATCGAACATCAGTTATGGCTCTCCCCAAGTGCTGATAAGGCCATCCTCAAGGCGCTCTTGCGACTACCTGTGCGGCCTACGAAGTACCAAACGAGAGCAACGACAAAGAGCTATCCCTTGGTTCAACAGCGAATTGGGGGATTCCAATTTACGGTCATGAATGCTGAAATCATACGGGATCAGTATGTAGACCGGTGTTGCTAGCGTTTCATAGGGAGCCGGAACGCGACCCTGTTCGACACCGACCATCTGGATCCACGATAACACACGAGTCAAATGCGCAAGCTCATTGCATCCCGCGTACCCACTACCTTAACAGCCTCGCCCTCGTCTAGGAACTCACGTATCTCCTCCTCAATGACGTTTCTCACGTGATCAGTAGTCGCCACCGATAATACCTGCTCGAAACCAGCTTCCAGGCACTTCTTGATGTTCGCAACGGCATCGGATTTGCCGGTTTCGATTTCGATGGCTATGGTCTTGCTATCCTTGCGCGCGACGAGGTCGATGGTCTTGCCTTCACCAATCGGATACTCTTCCTCGACGGTGTAGTCACACGCTCTCAGCTTGGCTGCCACCTTCTCCTTCCAATACTGATGCTCTATGCCGCCATGCCTTGTGGATTGCGCTTCATCATATCCAAGTACTTTTCTTCCCTTCTCTGTTAAACACAAGACCTTGATACGACCTTTATCAAAACAAACAAATTCAAAAGAAAGAAGACCTTCAACAATAAGAGAATCTTGGATATTATTACCAATACGCGAAGACACACAAAGACGACGATATCTTTCACTAACCGATGACGTCCGATGTTGCAGAACGTCCTCCAACATTTCTCTCTCTTTCGTTGTCAGATTAATTGCGCACCCCTTCTCTTCTTTCTCTCTTTTTCCTGAAACCGGAATCGCCGGAATACCCTCTTTCTGATCCCCGTGAACGCCGGAAACACCGTCTCGCCTGGAAATAACCTGGGAAAACCCTGGATACCTTGTCAAAGCATCTCTCCGTTCTTCATTTATTTCTTGCATGTGACCCCGAATCATTCCATCTGTAACGCTACCTTTGTCCAGTGTCAGAAGCGGGAACTTCACCAGAAATGGCTTGAACCAGCGCCCCTGCAGTTTTGTCACCGCCCAGCCAACCTCCAGCTTACCCAGATAGCCCGCCTGCTCGGAGTCCAGAAGAAGGCAGTCCTTGATCATAGCGATGTCACCTCTGTGCTTGAGGTTCATGGCAAACGTCGCGTACGTATTGCCCAGCGCCGGCTTGGAGATAAGACTCGGGTGTTGGTCCAAGCATATGATACACTCGCCCAGCTCTCTGATCTCTCGCAGGAGAACGTCCGTCACCGTTTCCTCTCCGGTCACCTCCTGTTTCTTGCGCAGCAGTATGTGGTGCGCCTCCTCGATGATCACCGCGTGCTTGAACCGTTCTCGCTCCTTCTGTCCCATCCGAAAGTGGTGAATCCAGAGAAGCAGCGCCTCGATCAGAAACGTCTTGTCCGAGTTGGTCAGCGCGTCAAGCTCGAGGATAACCCGCTTCTCGAGCAGCCGTTCGATGTCAAAGGAGTTGTCGTCATTGAGAACACCACCCACCTCGCCGAAACAGAGCACTTCCACGGCTCGCATTGCAGACTCCATCCATCCCGCTTCCCTGCCTTTCGCCCTGTACGCCACGAGCCAGTCTCGCACGTCCGCCATTGTAGGGCACTGTTCGACCTTCTCCTTATACATGCCGCTTTCCCGGTAGAGCGCGTCAATCGCTCGCATCAGAAGCACGGCGACTCCCTCGCCCAGGAAGTAGGCATGGCACATTATCTCGATCAGCTTCTTCAACCACACCGTAGCCGGCGTTCCAGGCGGCGGGATGAGCGGATTGAATCGGAACCCGGATATGTCCCTGCCAACGGTGAAGACGAGAAGATCCTTGAATTCCGGCAGGCTCAGCAGATCCCGGTAGTTGCGCTTCCAGTCGAACACCAGAAACGGTTTTCCGGCCCTGACCAGATTGAGCAGGATAAGGTAGCAGGTATTCGTCTTGCCAGATCCGCTGCGCCCGAAGAGACCGATGTGCTGTATGAACTCGTGCTCCCGCAGCCCGAACGGATAGAACTTGTCCTGGCCATAATGGATGATTCCGAGAGGATACTCGCCCCGCGCCAGTTCCTCAGGAGGCGGCTCCAGAAGCACCTGTTCACTGTCAAACGCCTCCTCGTACCTGCGCGCAAGCGTGATTCGCAGCGTCTTCTCGATCAGCTGCCGCGTCGCCTGGTCTGAAAGGATGTACTCCTGCCACAGAATGTCCAGCTTGCCGCCCATCACCGGCTTCAGCTTCCTGAACACTTCGTCGACGTCTATTCGACCAACCTCCTCTTCGTCGAGATGAGCGACTTATACTCGTCCAGGAACTTCCTCTTCTCCTTGAGCAGGCTTATCACGTCCTGCCAGTACTTGAGCTCCTCGGTTCGTATCTCCTTCTGCCTGGACGTGAGGCTTTTGTGCAGGCTGAGCCGCAGGAACTCGAGCTTCGGGTAGAAACCCGTCTGCCACGGCGGATTGAGGTGGCCCAACTGATAATGAATCTCTTTCATCTCCTCGTCGATCTGTTTCAGGAACTTCCTGCTCAGCACCTTCCTGTTTGCCAGAGCATCGTCAAGTTCCTCGATAGCCTCGCGCAGGTTGTCGATCCGTTCAGAAAGGATTCCGCTGACCTCATCGCCGGCGCTGTTATGAGTTCCTCTATCAGTCGATGGCTGAGGCTTAGAGCTATGAATAGGCCCATCGTTTCTCTGCTTTCGCCCCTCCTCTTCAACCATGAGAAATCCGGGTCTCTCTGAGGGAATGACTCAGTCGCTCCAGGGAATGCCGCCCTTGGTCGGTAGGATACGCCTTCTCTTGAGGACTCTATCGGCGGGTATGACGATTACCTTGCACTCGGGTTTCTGGAAGCTAACCACGCCGTACGCTGTCTCGTTCAGACTACGTGCCCGATTCGAGCGGTGTTTCACCTCCTCGAGCTCGAACCGATTCAACGTCTTGCTCTTCCCACGCGCCGTGAACAGAAGCCATCGGTACCGCTTCCCTCCCGCGTTCCTGGACTGCAGCACACAGCGCACTCCTTTCGGCAGCTCAACCTTGTGCCCTCGCTCGCTGAGAAATGCCTCCCACCCCCTCTGGAACTCCTCCGAGAGGTTCTTTCGTTGCATGGAGAGGTTTCACATTCGGGGACTAATAAGTCTCGCGCGCCCACCGTGCGACGCTGGCACTGGGGGTCAACGCATTCCAGTCCCGCAGCAGAAGAAACGAGTGGGGAAAGATAAAGGCCTAAGTTCAGCTGCGTGGGCGCATCAGCGGGAACCATACTGGACCCACCGAGAACCAGCTGTGAAACAATCGACGTCCGAAGCCTGCGCAAGCAAGTCCACGCCAACTGCAATGCTCTGTTACGCGGTGTCCTCGGTCAAGTGTGTGAATACCCGCACTAGTTGCGACGGTAACAACGATTTTGCCACATCCGTACCGTCCTCCATTACTGCTATCACAGCGATTGCTGCAAGGTAAGCATGGGCAAGGTGCGAGCCAGTCGAAGCCAGCATGGTAAACTCAAGGAGATCCATTTCAGATTCGACCTTCTGGTTGCGTCCTTCGGTGAATCGGACCTTCATTGCATCGGAATCGAGCCAGATGGTCTCGTGTGCGACTGCGTTGCGCAGACGAGGACGGGCAAGCCTAGTGAAAAGGTAGAAGGGGTCATTCTCACCGCCAGTTAGTGCGTTGAATTGGTCAACCTTGTTAGCGTAAGTTGCACCGAAAACCCGCGTATCAACAGGCTTTCCGAGCGACGCGCGCCACAGAATGATCAGATACGCGAGTAGGCCATTGAGAAACTCATTGTAGGCCTGAAATTGCTTACACGTTTGCTGCCAAATGAGCAGCCTGTTTTGCGAATGAGCCACCTCTCGAAGTGCAAGGCTGGCCTGTGCCAGCGAGCTCCAACGCGGCAGCAACGACGATTCTCGTGCATCAGGATAATCTTCGATAAAGCTCTGGACAAACGCTAAGGCAGTCGAAGGCTCCTTTTTCTTGGCTTCGCGATAGGCCACGATGAGCAATTGACACACCAGCCTGCGAATTTGTGCGAGTTCCTCCACTTGATCCGTAGTCTCGGCCCAGAAATCAAGAACGCACTTGATGAAAACCGCTATGCCGGCCGGTAGCTGGTCGTATTCGCGTTGGGCAGCTGCGATGGACTCGCCGAATTTTCCCTCAGCGGCCATTTGTGCAACCTGTTCGAGTAGGCGTTTGTGTGTCTCTTTCATCATGCCTATCCTCATAGTATAGGACGCGCGTACTGCTAACTGCAGCGCGGTATCGACACCTCCCCTCCAGATGAGGCAGCGCTACCGGCGTAGCGGGATAGCCTCTTGCATGTAACCCGCGGCCGCCGAAGGCGGGTGTCAGGTTCACGCGCGTTTTAGACACCTATCCAGACACTCAGTACCCTCGTACCTCAAGCATCGAGTCTACTAGGCCTACGACGCGGCATCGTATGTAGTGCAATTGTTCTGGCGTTGCTTTGCTACCGAGCCGGTGTGTGCCGGAGCTGAGAAGGTCGAAGAGCTTCACGGCGGCCTCCATGTCAGCCTCAAAGAAATCGCTGATCTCGGGCCCCGCGGCATCGACGAAGATGTACTTCAGTCGTGCTCGACGAGTAGGTCGGCCTTCATACAGGTCATTCTTCGTCACGACCTTCCTCACTTCCCGATCCGGAGCTAGCTTATGCAGAACGTGCATCGTCATCTCGCGGAGCGATGTCATCGAATGACGCTGCCAGTCGGGCGCCCCACTTTCGATTGATGCGACAGCTCCCGCATATGCTTCAACCAAACCCTCATCAAGTCTGGCTAGTCGGGACTCGAATGTGTCGGCTCTGTCGGATAGCCACTTCTCAATCTCCTCATCCGTAGTTGGCTGCCTGTGCTCAATCAGGGTGACGGCTCCGACCGCGTGGATATCGGTATAGAGCTCGATGGCTGGCCGTTGGAGCAAGGGCAGAGAGGTCCGCTCCCAACCCACCCCCGCCGAGCTCAGCGCATCCCACGTGCTCCTAAGGCTTGTTGACAAGGAAGCAACGCTTTCCTGGAAGTACCCCAGGCTGTTCAGTGAGAGTCCTGGAATCAGGTCGTCGAGTGCTTTAGAGGTGAGCACTCCAGCATAGGTAGATTCCAGCGATAGCGCGCTGGCTGCAGTCGCCATGTACGGTGAGGTCAGCTCATGCGCGAATTTGAATTCGGCGAGGCTCTTCTCGGGAACGAACTTGTCGAGCTCGGGCAACTGGAACCTGGTAATGTGGTCAGCGACTTCTGCGATGCTCGCGAGGCTCTCGACGGTACCGCGATAGGCCTTGGTCAGGTCGAGGCCTTGCAGTACTTCGTAAGGCGCTTTCAGCTTGCTGAGCGATGTGAGTGAATTCGCAAGGTCTAATCTTGCAACGATGTCTGGGGGCTTCAGTTCCTCAAACAATTGAGCCGTCTTCGCCAAGGACGTCTCAATCTCCAAACCCATATCCATGATGGAGGAGAGGCCTTCTAGCGGATTGATTCTCGCGAGTTCTGTGGCTGAGTCGATAAGAGGGGCGAACTTCGCAGAGTCGATCCGCCAGTCCGCACCTCCGAGAATATCATCTAGGCTATCACCCATTGGAGTCCTCCTGTTCCGCTCAGAAGTGTGCCTAACGATCAGAGCTCAACGGCTTCAGTCCACTGGAACATCTTGTTCGGCTTCTTTGAACGCCTCGATAGACTCGTACTGGGCAAGGACATCAATGATGCCTTCAAAGAGCATTTCTTGCTCTTCCTCGGCCTTCCCGTCTGTTCCCGTCCAGTACTCGAATGCCTTAGCCCGTAAGTCGTCGTGCCGAAAGGTATCGGCGTACAGATGGCGTTGGTCTGCAATGTGCATGGTACCGGTGAGCCGCAGCTTTAGGATTCTCAGCCTCCTCTCCTCTGGTTTGAGCGTCTTCCACCAGAACTCAGTTGCGCTGGCTGGAAACACCCAAATGCACGTTTTCCTAGAAGGCAGTTGCGGGAAATAATTGCTGCGGACTTCCTCGAAGATCACCTCTCTCACGAACATGCACAAGTCCTTGACAATTCCCAAGGAGGCTTGAATCAGCCTTTCTCCCTGCTCCTCCTTGTAAGCAGCGTCGTCGTTCGCTAAGTAGCGTTCGAGGGCCTTTCGGAAAGGCAGCGCTCCTGAGCCATCGTCGTGGGACAGCTGTGTCCGGTTGTAGTAGTCATAGAAGAGGTTGTTACGCTTCTGGACCCAGTTGATCCGAGCGCCAACTTGCCACAGACTGGAGTGCGGTCCGACTCGATGTATGTGGAAGTAAGTTGCGTTCTTGACTTCCATTCATGTCTCTCCGTTGCCGAACGATTTCGAGCTGACCTTCGAGCCTCGGCCCGGAGGGTGCAGCCAGGGCTGCGCAGCCGGCATTATTAGCAGTATTCCTCAAGGACAGTATGTCCTTTGCTCGAAACCACATCTAGAAACTCTGTTATTCCCTTATGTCCTGAAGTATATCATTCAATCTTCCCGTCTCTAACCACAGCTATCGTGCCCGGCGTAGAAACAGAGTAATGACGACCCTTCCGAGACCTCAACCTTGTTATCGAACCACCCGTCCTCTTCTTGAATATCCTTGCCCTTGGCTTAGAGTCTCTCTCATAGACCCGACTTTCCTTTTTCTCATCGTATGCCCCATCGCTCGAGAGATCAAGCACTTCATAGGGAACGTTGTGTCTTGCTCTCACTTCTGCCAACAGCTTCAGTATCCCGCCGCTGCCTTCGCCTTTGCAGTAGTACCGTAGCCTAAGCATCTCGTGTCCCTCCTCTTAGTTTCGACCCGGGCGCCAGGACGGTAGACCCAGTTACTCTAGTTTTGATCTCATAAGAGTCCACCCGCTAGCACACGACAACTTTGCAAAGTACACTATGCCGTCGTTATGAGTTGTTATCATAGTCTTCTTGTGTTACGACGCGAAGCATTGTATTGATGTCATCGCGAATCGAACTTCGCCCCCTCTCCAAGAGATGGACAACCTTATCTAGTTCCGCATTGCCCAGTCTAGCTTCCACAGCCAAGTGGCGGACACTACGATGGTCGTCGGCAATCGCCTCTGCGATCTCGACACAATACTGCCGAAAGCCTCCTAGAGACGTAATTGGGTGAATACTACTTTGATTCCCCATAGCGCGAGCATACTCAGTAGAAATAGGCAGATCTTCGCCCGGGACTTCACGCACTCGCCACGACCCGGCGTACCCAAGCCCGCCGCGACCAAAGAACTCGGATAGCTCTTCGCCCTCGTTTTCCGCAAGAAACGCGACATCGAAGTCAAAGAACACAGGAATGCCATCAGCGGTGTATGCGCGGTTCATATTGTGAGTATCCCTTCGCCGGATCCAAAGTGAAAAGACGAGCTCTCCCGCTACGGCTGAATCGAGACAGAGGCACGGGAGCTCCTGCCGTTCATAGTGGCTGGCGATTCGCGCAAGAAAGCACCTCTCAGTCGCCTCTCGCAGTCCCACTTGCTGCAGAACCTGCGCGTCACTCTCACTCAAAAGCTCGATTTGAGTAACGTTAGCAAATGGCGCGCCTAAAAGATACCCAAAACGAGCTCGCGGCGGACGCAACGGATCAACGTTTCCTACTGTATTGAGAATCCAGAGCCGACCGTCTTGATCCTGGAGTAACAACTCCTCAAGCGAGTGCCCGCCGCGTGGTACTATCTCTTGTTGTAGCTCGAACACGGTCTGCTTGGAAGGCCTGCTGAAACCTTCGATCAGCACTCTTCGATCTCGTTCAGTGGGATGACACATGGACCCTCTGGTTCGTCGTCAGCGCTAATCAACCATGACAAACACTGTTCACTTACCCTCGGTCATTTCAGAATCTCTTGGAAGCTGCCACCATGACCCCCTTTTCTTACGCACCAAGTGTTCAATCGCCAGCGTATCTGCATTCCCAGGCTCAAAATCCAGCTCCTCTCCCTGCAAAGAGGGTGCTCGCGTCAGTTCAGAGAACTCTTCCACTAGTTCCCTTTCTGTCGCAGGATCTCTTGGAGCGACCTCTTTCTCCGACTGCCGCCACGTCGGCAAATGCCGGTCCCACAGGGTCGCCACCAGAAACTTACCCTCCTTCGGCGGGTGGCTTGCGAACGATATGACACCCTGCGCTCTCGTTGCCTCAGGCAGCTTGGCATAATGCTCATCTAGCTTCTTCAGGCCCTCCTTTAGGTCGCCGCCCCAGACGAACTGTTGGTTGCTGCGTAGGAAGAGCGGAGCACTCCGTTGGTGGAGTCTATCGGACGAAACAAACATCATGCAGAACGGAAGGTAAAACAGGTAGGCAATATCCACGCGGTTGGATGGGCGTTCACTGGCAATCAGGTGAGCCGCTAGAGCCACCTGAAAGAATATTTCAATGGTGAGTACGTAAGCTGCATATGGTGCATAGGTTGCGAGCGACGGATATCCTGCAGTTCTCCAACGCTCAACAATTTCTCCGTGACATTCCTGAGGGACGTTCAGAAACAGAAGCGCAAGCTCGATACGCTCGCGGGGATTGTCCCGAGCATTGACCACGCCATCAGCGACAGCCTTTGCTTGTTGAAGAGTTGTGCAGGAGTCCCCGCTGATACCGATTGCCTTGGAGGCCCTTGCTATTTCCGCCAGGTCTAGTGTCGCGAGTGCTTTGCGCCACGCCTTGGCATACACTCGCTCAATTTCTAGGAATTCGCGCCTTTGCCAGCGGCGGAATGCTGCGGCTTCCGGCGATTCTTGGTAAACAACTCCCGTTCTTCCACCCACCCTGACTGGACGGCCGCACATCAAGGGGATTTGCCCGGTCATGGGTACCGAATGTCCCATCAAGTCACCCAAGCAGAGACTGGCGTGATGGGCGTTCGGCGAGCTGTTCATTTCAGGAAACTTGTCTGCAATGGTACCGACCTCTTGCTCGGGTGTACGCCCTTTCCTTACCGCCTTCTCCAAGTCTGCCAATGTTTCAACGTAGAACAGCGGACAGACATTGGACAGAAAGAAATGGTCAAACCACACGGACTCATCGACACTGAGTGACTGCAGAAACGACTTATCAAAAAGCGTGATCGGCCCCACGGTTCTCTGGCTCCTGAGCTGCTAACGGTTCGTGCGTCAGCGGATAGCGGTCTGCTGAATGCGCTGGTCAAGTCGACTGGTTAGGCATCCTGGAGAAAAGCGCTTTCAACTCATTCCTCAAATATACTGTCTCTCTATCAGCCCCTTGTAGGAGACCCAGTTCGTGAATCACTGCTAGCCATTCTCCAAACGCGTCGTGAATAATGGTCACCGCATCACCTATTGGAACACTACCCTCATTGGTCACGATATTCACGTTGAAAGAGATCGGGGTGCGATTTGAAACGATTAGCTCTTTCTGCTTGGCCGCGCCGTTGTAGTAGAACTCCACGGTGCCGCTCTTGCTGGTGTCGAATCTGACCAGATCGAGCCGCGGATTCAAGCCGGACCGATTCTCATTGGCTCCATGCTTCTTGAGGTTGGCTAAGTCGGCACACACCAGCAACGCCCTGCTCTCCGATGCCAGACGCTCTACATTCACTGGTCGGCCCGTTGCCTTGGCATAGCGACGCAGCCTGTCCTTCAAGTGCCAGACGCTCTCCGCGAATCGAAATACGGCGTCGCAGATCTTCTCATCGGGCAGTTCCAAATAGGGAACTGTGGTTCGAACGCCCTGGATCTTACGACGTGGTGACGTGTTGAACATGACATAATATTGAGGCGCATCAGATGGCCGATTCAGGTCGGTTTCGAAGCGGCGTAATGGCGTCCGAAGGTGGCTATACTGTCCGAGGATGCTTCGGAGCTCACCCCTAATCTCCGCAGCGATCCGGTTCGCAGACTTCGTTTCGCTCTTTCGCATTGGCGTCATCTAGGGCGAGCAATTCCGACTCGGCCATTCATTATGCAGGTTCCACACACCACATCAAACCGCAGACCAGCATTCTTGCGGCATGAGACTCATAGATGGCCAGAGAAACGGGTGCAAACTGACATTACTCTTACGTGTATGGCTTCCCCATGGCTTTCTCATTCGGAAGCCAATACGACTCAGTGCATCCCGACTCGTGCAATTATAGTCTCCGGGCGTCAGCTCTGTCAAGCGCAATTCCCAGGGAGTTTTACCGTCGAGAAACCGGTAACCAAAGCTCCTCTAGGCCTTGCATGACCTGAGAAGCCTTCCTTTTCCGGCGACAGTTCGCGGGTCAGCGCTCAGCAAACCACGGTCCACCATGAGCTTGACATACTTTGAAAACGTCCGGCGAGCGACGGGGGTGATGCCGGTCTTCTGACAGTCATCACCGTACACGGCCCACAAGTCCGTGCTCAGAACAGGCTGGTTCTTCAGTGCCAGATCGTAGATGAGACGCTCGTGATAGGACATCTTGTGCAACATCTTTTCCTGGGCTGTCGGCATCCATGCCGGTAGCGCGTCAGTGCAAGCGTGCAGCGCGATTCTATTCTTCCCCGAGCTCTCTGCAGCCACAGCAGCGCGGCGTAGAGCCTCGAGTGCTGCCCGAGCGTCACCTCCTGCAGATTGTGCAATCTGGCGCAAAACCCCCTCGTTCCATGCGCCTAGAGCGAGAGCGTTCTTGGCTCGGTCGAAAAGTATCTCTTCCATCTCCTGCTGGCTATATGCGCGGAACTCGATCACCACAGGACTGAGCCGCGACCTCGTTCGTTCTTCCAACGAGAATAGCGTCTCCTTCTTGTTGGCAATACACACGACACCGGTTTTCGGCAGATTCAGAAGCCCGTAGATGATCCGCTCACGCTCGCTCGGCGCAACCCTGTCGATATCGTCGAGAATCACCACCACCGGCCTGTGCTTAACAACCTGCCTGATCCGTTCGAGCTTGACATTAGTGTCTTGCGCTTCAGCACCGAGGACCTTGAGCGATTCCGCAATCGCCTGGACTACCTGGTACAGCGAACCCCGCTCCCAACAGTTTACGTAGAAGGCGAACCGTGAGGTAGAGTCCGCGCACATGTCTCTCGTAACGGTTCTGGCAAGCACCGTCTTTCCGCTCCCAGTCGGACCGTAAAGCCACGCATTCAACGGCGCCTGACCCTTCTTCATGGGCGACAGACACATCTTAAGCTTGCGCCTCTGTTCCTCCCGACCGGCGACCTTCTCCGGGAGATACTCACGGCTAAGAAAATGTGCCTGCCAAATGATTCTTCTGTCTTCCGTTTCGAGTTCCGGTCGCATAGGTCTTCTGTCTCGGTAAACCATAGAGTCTTAACGCGTGCATCGTGCCACGGATGCCCAAACTTAGTCGTGCCCATATTGCCCACCAAGGTATTCACTACTTATCGGTAGCTATTTAAAGCTATGCCTCTGAAACGCGCTGCCGTGCACGTCTGGCACGGTGCGCGGCGACATTTTAAGAACGCCAAAGCTAAGTCACCAACCATGTTCGTCAAGAAAGATGTCCGACTCGACGGCAACCAATTCGAGGAAAAACGTGTTGACGTTATGCTCAAGCAGCTCCGGGCGAATCGGGGAGAACCCATCATCGAGGATACGGTGCGCGGCGTCGAGTATCAGCCGAAGGGCTATCTCAGAGTGCTCAAGACGAAACTGAAGGGCGACATCTGAAGCCGCCGTATGGCGATGGTTTTCCCTGAAACGGCTGCCGTCACGCCATCCAATCGCTCGACAGCATCATGCTCTCAAAAACAACCTTTGTTTCCAAAACGCCTGGTTGAACTGCGCCATCAACCCGGCACTCGCAAACGCGAGATGCATCCGCACCCGAGCACATCGAACCACCATCCGGCACAATGACAGAAATCGATACCAACCGCCGATGTCTTGCGTGGTTCGATTGGTCGGACTTTTTCTTAGCCCGTGCTCTCTGTCGTGAGCTTCGATGAATCTCTAAGTGAGAGAGGAAGTTCGAAGAGAAGCGCAGCGGACATGGGCATAGGCCAGCAAAAGCTTTACCACGTATTGATTCATTTGGCTTGTATAGAGTAGTATTAGACGTGACTGATCGCGGGATGATCTAAGGTAAGTGGCACGCGTTGATGCCTACTTCCCTAACCCGAAGCAGAACGACTGGAGGTTGAGTGCATGCACCAATCCCGCGGAACTGAACAACGAGAGATACGTGAGGTTTCTGTCAGGCCTCAACGTCTTGCCTTTGTCCTCTCCAAGGCGTTTGCCTTCAAGCGTATCAGAGAGGTCATCTTCTACAATACGCGCACTTGGGGAGGAGTGTTCAACCTGCTAGTACCAACGGATGGACACTCCCTTTCGAGAGCATGGATGCAGGCTCTCGTCACACACGACCCTGACATCCTCATATTCTGCGGCCGG
>Ga0180437_10001819_pt1 | contig 35662 bp, 26 predicted proteins | sample SS_ome_4_FD_132410 | JGI IMG/M metagenome (GOLD analysis project Ga0180437, IMG submission 132410) | Hypersaline lake sediment archaeal communities from the Salton Sea, California, USA - SS_3_D_1 metaG | ecosystem: Environmental > Aquatic > Non-marine Saline and Alkaline > Hypersaline >... | reverse complement strand
TGGTGGGCGGTGTGGGGTTTGAACCCACGGCTTCCACCGTGTGAGGATGGCACTCTCCCGCTGAGTTAACCGCCCATTTAAGAAATTCATACAGCACGATAAAGGCTTTGTAAACAAAAAACAGAGAAAGGGATTGAGGAATTCAGGAATTGGGGAATTTAGGGATTGAAGATTGACGATTGACGACTGACGATTGGGGAAAAATGAATAGGGCGTGAGGCCGAAAGACAAGGGAGAATAATGTAATTCAATGTGAAATGCCAAATGAGAAATGAGAAGGAGAGGGGGTCAAACAAGGCGGACCATTTTTTTCATGGCCTCAACTTCAGATGGTTCGAGCGGGCGGAAGGCCCCCACTTTGAGGTTCCCCAGTTCGAGCATGCCCAATCCGGTCCGAATCAAATGAACCGTTGGGAATCCTACGGCCTCGGTCATTCGCCTAACGAGCCGACGCCGACCGCTCGTGATGGTGATCCTGACAAGGCTCTGCTGTTGACTGCTTCGAAGCAGGGTCACTTTGGCTGGTCCACTGAACCCGTCTTCAAGGTGCACGCCTTCTGTCAATTGACCGAGAGCCGTATCGGTCACTTTCCCCTCAAGGGTGACCTTGTATGTTTTCGGGACGCGGAACCGGGGATGGGAGAGACGGTGGGCCCACTCGCCGTCATTGGTGAAAAGCAGCAAACCGAGACTGTCAAAATCAAGGCGGCCGACAGGGTAGAGCCTTTGTTTGATGCCTTTAAGGAGATCGGATACAACGGGTCTTCCCAAGGGATCATTGAGAGAACAGACATAGCCGAAAGGTTTGTTGAGCATCAAATAGATTCGCTCAGAGGGTCCGGGAATCGCCTGACCGTCAACCTCGATTCTATCCACGCCCCAGACGGCTTTTTCACCCAAGGCACGAACAACCAGGCCATTCAGGGTGACCCGGCCCGACTGAATCCATTCGTCTGCTTTTCTCCGAGATGCCACGCCGGCCAAGGAAAGGATTCTATTGATTCGCTGTTTCGTCAACCTCTTCTCTGTCGGGCCTGTTTTGGCCCGATTCCTCTGCACCCGCGTTCTCTTCCGGGCTCTGTTGGATATCATCTTCATCCGTGCCGAGGGCCTGAATCTCTTTTAATTTGGGTAGGGAATCAATATCCTTCAGGTCAAATACTTCTAGAAACCGTCTGGTTGTCCCATACACGAGAGGCCTGCCGGGCAGTTCCTTGCGGCCCATAACTCGGATCAGCCCTTTCTCCAATAAATTTTTCAGAATGCCCCCCACATCCACACCGCGCAGTCGCTCAATTTCCTGCCGAAGAATGGGCTGTTTGTAGGCAATGATCGCCAGAGTCTCCATGGCAGCCCTTGAAAGCCTTGCCGGGGATGTTTGGAGCATTTTCAGAATGTAGGGCCCGTATTCGGAGTGACTCCTGAACTGGTAACCCCCCGCCACCTCCTTAAGGCTGTAACTGCGTCCAATGGCTTCATATTCATATTGTAGAACCCTGAGGGCACCTCTAATATCGGCCAGGCTTACATCAGGCAGACAGGCCTGAAGGTCCGGAGCTGTGAGGGGTTTATCCGACGCAAAAAGCAGCGCTTCAACGATGAGTTTCAACGATTTTGCCATGTTCGCTCGTCCTCTCCTTCAAAATGGGCTTCCAGTCGAATGGCTGCGTCCGGGTGGGGCTGAAAAATCCGCACCAGCCCCATCTGAACAAGCTCCAAAAGGGCCAGAAAGCTGATAATGAAATCCGAAATAGTCCTGTCTTCGCTAAATAGATCTTCGAAATACAGTGTCCGGCGCTCTTTCAGTCGGTCGAGGATATCGGCCGTTTTTTCTTTGAGGGACCACTTGTCGAGCTGCAATTTCAATTGTGCTCCTGGGAGCCTCTGGTCCACGATCCTCTTGAATGCATCCATGAGCTGAAAGAGACTGAGGTCCAAAGGCGTCTCTTGCTCCTCGAATGGACTGCTGTACTCCATGGAGAGCCGACGGGCAAAGACATCCCTTTCCAGGATTTCCCTTTCCCCCAGCTCGCCGGCGATCTCCTTGAATCGCAGGTATTCCAGGAGGGGTCTGGTAATTTCAACCCTTGCATCTTCTTCCTCCTCCTCAGAGCCGGGAAGGAGCATCTTGGATTTAATGTGCAAGAGGGTCGATGCCATGACCAGAAAGTCCCCTGCAATGCTGATATTCAAAGACCTCATCATATCCAGGTATTCCAGGTATTGATTCGTGATTTTTGAGATGGGAATATCGAAAATGTCCACCTCATTTTTGCGGATGAGGTGCAGCAGCAGTTCGAGGGGCCCCTCAAAAATCTCCAGTCTCACTTCGTAATCCGTGGTTTCATTCATCTCATCCTCTATATAGGGAATGGGCTCGATTCGACACGGCGCATCGCAGGCTGTCCCGTTTCGGATCGACACGCCCTTCGAGAGCCTCAGGGTACTGAGGGAGAGGTCGATGCCCCCGAGCTTCAAAATCCCCCTCCAGAGGCTGCCCGATAACTCCCGCATCACTTAAATGGTACACACAAAAATCGCCCGTACGAAACGAAGTGTCATTCCCGCGAAAGCGGGAATCCAGTGGTTTGAGTCTCTTCTGGACTCCCGCTTCCGCGGGAGTGACAGACTTTTTTTGGCTCGCAGCGCTGCGCAAATGGTGACTTCGTGCGAAAGACACGGTTATCGGACAGCCTCTCTATCCCCCTTTACAAAAGGGGGAAGTTAATGTGCCCTTGCTGCAAGAAGGATTTTCGCGGAGATCCTATCCGAATGTAGATCTAATTTGCACAAGCGTATCTTACCTTGTGCCTTACGCCCTTGCCCCGTGGAATGCGTTCCGCTTGAGTGTGTCAATTCACCCGCGCTCCTAGCCATTACGATAGAGGTTTTCCACTCGACAACCCCTCTCCGCTATTCAACTGGGGTTCGCCTTAAGCCTCTATATAGCTTCCGAACTTTTCCTTTACGAATTCGATTTCGTCTTTCTTACCACGAACCAGGTTGTTCAATTTTGCCTCCAGGAGGCGATCAAAGATCTCTTTGTAGAGGGGTCCGGGCTCAAAGCCCAAGGCCTTCAGGTCTTTTCCCTTGAGAATGCTTTCAGAGCCTTTGAGTCGTGTAAAGTAATTCGAGATGTGCCTTTTTATGGTCTTGTTGTTCGCCTTGGCCATCATGTAAAGCAACGTCTCTGTATCATAATGGGAAAGTAATTTGTAGAGGCTAAAGTTATCATCAGCCCGCATCCTGTAGAGTTTATCCAAGACATTGCTCACCTCTAATCGCTGCCCTAAGAGGCTGCGCTTTTCCGTTTCCCCCATCTGCATCCTTTCGGCCACCTGATTGAGCGCCTTGACATCCAGAGGAGAAGTAAGCCCGTGCCAATATACCCTCCACGGTTCGTAGGACTCCTCCAAATAGAGAAGATCAAACCAGGAGATCACCCCATGGATTTGCCGAAGCAGGCTTCTCAGATCCCCTCCAAGGCTGAGCTGCGGCGATACGATCTGCAGTAGATCGAATTCACCCATTCTTTCAATGGCCTTGAAAGGGTCTTGCTCCGAAAGAAGCAACTTGAGTTCGAGGAACAGGCGCCGCCCTGAGAGATCCTTAAAGCAGTTGATGGCTACCGCATTCTTCATGAGAGCAAGGGTCAGCTTTCCAATCTTGAATTCGAATCGTTGTTCGAACCGGATCGCCCTGAGGACTCGGGTCGGGTCTTCCACGAAGCTGAGATTGTGAAGCACCCGTATGACTTTTTCTTTAATATCTTTCTGTGCGCCGAAATAGTCGACCAAGGTGCCGTAGTCCCTTTTGTTCAGTTTCACAGCCAGGGTGTTAATGGTAAAATCCCTTCTGTAGAGATCCATTTTTAAGGAACTCATCTCGACGTTCGGGGGCGCAGCCGGGGAGTCATAGGTCTCAATGCGGGCTGTCGCGACATCGACCTTGAATTCGTCCGGAAAAATGAGAACCACGGTTCCGAATTTCTTGTGGCTTCTGACCTTAACCTCATGGTGTGCGGCAAATTCCTGGGCGAACTTGATGCCATCCCCTTCGATAACAATGTCCACGTCAAGATTGTCTCGCTTCAAGATGACATCCCGTACAAGGCCGCCCACGAGATAGGCATTGTACCCCATCATATCTGCCACGTTTCCAAATGCTTTCAGAAGCTTTATCACCCTTCTGGGCAAACGCTCCTTGAGCATGGCAGCCATGTTTTTCTTTCGCAAGAAGTGGTTCGCATGGCGTGACTCATAGAGAAAATCCGGGATGACCGGGCCGCCCACCAGAATATTCAAGAGGTCGGTTCTGGTAATGACACCGAGAACCTTTCCTTCTTCCACCACAGGAAGGATTCGCAGCTTCTCTTCAATGATGCGCTCTTGAACCTCTTTGAGCGAGGCGTTTGGATCGACTGTAGAGAATTCAATCGTCATGTAGTCCCTTATCGGAATATCTCCGAGACCAAAATAAACCGCCTTTTCAACGACTTGCCTGGAGACGTAGCCCAACAGATGGCCCTCGTCATCCAGGACGATGAGGACGTTGATGTTGTACTTGGTCATGGCAACGGCGGCCTCTTGAAGGGTCCCACTGGGAGAAATATGGATGACAGGCGAAGACATCATGTCCCTGGCCACTTTTTTCGGGATGATGCGGCTTCTGAGCAGAGCCTGGAGGGATCTCTCCATCTGGATCAGTGTCTTGTTCTTGATCGTGGCTGAGGCAGCCTGGGGGTGACCGCCACCGCCGAAGGCCAGGGCGATATCCGCCACATTCACTTCCTCCACTCGACTCCGAGCGACCATGTATATTTTGTCCTCCATCTGGGCGAGGGCAATGATCACATCGAGATTTTCCATTTCCATGAATTTGTGGACGAGGACAGCAAAGTCACCGATGTACTCTTCTCTCGTCACGGAAGCGATCACCACCTCGATGCCGTTGATAATCCGCTTTGTTGCGGATCTGGTCAAGTCGCTCAGCAACCACACCTGCTCTGCTGAGAATTCTCTGGTGAGCATATCTGCTATGAGATTCGGATTGGCCCCTCGGTCGGCGAGCCAGGCTGCAGCCTGATAATCGTCGGGTCTGGTGGAAGCGAAGGTGAAAGAACCGGTATCTTCATGGATGCCAAGGCACATGATCGTTGCCTCATCGGCGGATATGGGAATGTTTTTTTGTCTGATGAGTTCCGTGAGGATGGAGGTCGTCGCACCCACATCTCGAATAACTTCCACCTGCCCATGGATGTCGTCCTCTGAATCATGGTGGTGGTCATAGATGTGAATTTCCACATTCTTCCGGTTAGCCAGGTTAGCAAATTTTCCAATACGATTTTTCTGTCTCGTATCCACCAAGATGAGCCGTTTGATTCGGTCCAGGTCGACATGCTTGATCTTGGTGAAGTCGAAAAGATAGGACATGGAGTGGAGAAAGAAGTTCCTCAAGTTCTTTTCCTGAGAACCGGGAAAGACCAAAGCTGCTTGGGGATAGAGTTTCTTGGCGGCGATCATAGAGGCCAGGGCATCAAAATCGGCGTTGATGTGCGTGGTTATGACCTCTTCTTGAACCGCTCCTGAAGGAGACTTGGCCTTTGGATTTTCCTTCTGTTTTTTCATGCCTTAATCAGATTTGTTCTTGACGGTATTGAATCATACCACATTCCGGGTGAAGTGTGTAAGCTTCGTAGGCCTTTCATCCAATTGGACCATTGCATCTTTCTATAAAAAAAGCCGGGCACTAGACACCATGCACCGGCTGGATTGTAGACGTCCTGTGGGGCGTTTCGGTTAGAGACCCTTTAGTTTCTCTTCCGTCTCTTGTTTCTTCTTACATTCAATACAGAGCGTAGTAACCGGCCTTGCCTTTAATCGCGGTTCACCGATATCTTCACCACAGACCTCACAGATCCCGTAGGTGCCGTTGTCGATTCTTTCCATAGCCTCCTTGATTTTGCCGATCAGCTTTCTCTCCCTGTCCCTGATTCTCAAGGTAAAATTCCGATCAGACTCTAGGGAGGCCCGGTCGGACGGATCCGGTAAGTTCTCCTTGTGATTCGTCATGCCCGTTACGGTCTCTTTGGCCTCATTCAAGAGCTCATCCAGTCTCTGATCCAAGAGCTTCCTGAAATACTGCAGTCTTTTCTCTGATAACATGGTGTTTGCTTCTACCTCTCACGATTTTGTGATTTTTTGCCAAAAGGTCTTCTCGTCTTTTGGGCTTTTGTTTTTGGCCCTCTCCGTATCTGCAAATGTCTCCAGGAGTTCTTTCTGTTGAGCCGTCAGTTTCTTGGGGATCTTTACGGTAAGCTTGACGAAGAGATTTCCTCTTCTTTTTCCTTGGAGCTTCGGCATTCCGAAGCCGGGCAGGGATAGGATTTCTCCCGGCTGTGTTCCGCTCGGTATGACAAGGTCCTGGGAACCTTCTTCTCCGAGCACCGGCACCGATATGGTCCCCCCCAAAGCTGCCTGGACAAAAGATATGGGAATGTCACACAACAGGTGATTCCCTTCTCGTTTGAAGAAGTCGTGTTCGCGCACATAGATCATGACGAAAAGGTCTCCCGGCGGACCGCCATACTCTCCCGGTTCCCCTTCTCCCTGCAATCGCAACTGTGAACCCGTGTCCACACCTGCCGGTATTTTTACGGTAATCTTTCGATCTTTTCTTGTCTTGCCTCTCCCGGCACACGCATCACAGGGGTCTGTGATGATACGACCTTCACCGCGGCAGGTCGGACAGGTGGTACTGATCTGAAAGAACCCCTGGGATCGAACCACCTGGCCTCTGCCCTGGCAGGTCACGCAGATTTGCGGTTCACTGCCTGGCGCAATGCCCGTACCTCCGCAGGCGTCGCAAGAGGCCCATTTTTCGAAACGAATTTCCTGCTCTTTGCCGTAGAAAGCCTCCTCAAGGGTGAGTTCAAGATCATACCTCAAGCTCTGCCCTTGTCTAGATCTGGTCCCTCTGCCGGTCCTGGTTCCGAATCCGAAAAATCCCTCGAAGATATCTCCGAAGGCGCTGAAGATGTCCTCAAAACCGGTAAAACCCCTGAAACCCGTTCCTGCAAGCCCCTCGTGGCCGAATCGATCGTATATCTGTCTTTTCTCTAAATCTCGCAGAACTTCATAAGCCTCGGAGGCCTCCTTGAATCTCTCCTCAGCCTCTTTGTCCCCCGGGTTTCTGTCCGGGTGGTACATCATAGCCAGCTTTCTGTAAGCCTTTTTGACCTCTTCTGCATCGGCGTCACGGGAGACACCGAGGACTTCATAGTAATCCCTTTTATACATGCTCAGCTACCTTCTGAAGTCCCTTCCTCCTCGCTTTTTTTCTCCTGATCCGTCTCTTCTTGGACGTCTTCCTGGGGCGGCATCTCAACATTGCCCTCAAGCAATTGATTTTCTTTTGTCATTTCTGATTCTGCCACATTGCCCGCGGCAATTTCCCTGAGCGCAACCACGATATCCTTGTTTTTCGAAACAATCGTGGCCTCCGCCCCTTTCCTCAGCTGTCGAACGCGCTTGGCTGCCATATGAATAAGGGCAAAGCGGTTGTTAACCTTGTTAAGACAATCCTCTACGGTGATTCTTGCCATAATCGTCTCCTCGGATTAGGAAGCCCAACCCGCCAGAAGGCGGACGGGCCATCACTATTTCAAATAAACTTTACTTTATAGCACGCTGAATGATAAATGTAAAGAACATTAAGAACCCTCGCGGAGACCTCTCCGGGTGCAATGTGTTGATTTTCGTAGGAACCAATATTAGAATACCTGTCAAAATAGGAAAAAGCCGGGACAGGGGATTCCCAAAAACCAACTCACACTCGAATGTTAGACACTTCGGACGCGGAATCAAGGGTATCCGTTTTTCTGACTGCCTGGGTTCCGCCACGACGTGAAAAGCGCAATTGAATTTTGGAGATAACACCCTATGCTGGCCAAGGTGCTGAGCAGCGCCGTCATTGGGATCGACGCCACCATCGTGGAAGTTGAAGTGGATATCTCCCAAGGTCTTCCCAGTTTCTCAACGGTGGGTCTTCCGGAAGGGGCTGTGCGTGAAAGCAAAGAGAGGGTGAAGGCATCCATCAAGAACTCGGGGTATCATTTTCCATCTGACCGCATTACCGTCAATCTCGCTCCTGCCGATATCAAGAAAGAAGGGTCTGCCTTCGATCTCCCTATGGCTGTCGGCATTTTGGCCGCGACGGGAATCATACCGACAGCTTCCTACACGCATTGTCTTGTTCTGGGAGAGCTCTCGCTTGACGGCCTCATTCGGCCCATAAGAGGAGCCCTTCCCATCGCCATTATGGCCAAGGAGATGGGGCTCAGAGGCCTTTACCTTCCCAGAGAAAACAAGGTGGAGGCTGCGGTGGTGGCCGGCATCGATGTCTATCCAGTGGAGAGTCTCGGCCAGCTGGTAGAAGCACTTTCGGGGTTCCGGAAAATTTCGCCCGTTCAGATGGAAGCCCGGGAGGTTTTAAGAAAATCAGTTCCTGATGAGGATTTCAGCGATGTACAAGGGCAGGAGAATGTGAAACGGGCCATGGAAATCGCTGCTGCGGGCGGGCACAACATGATCATGATCGGCCCCCCTGGCGCTGGAAAAACCATGCTCGCCAGACGTCTCCATACCATTCTGCCTGAGCTGTCTTTTGAGGAGGCTCTGGAGACCTCCAAAGTCTACAGCGTGATGGGTCTAATGCCCAAGGGCTTTGGTTTGGTGAGCACCCGCCCTTTCAGGTGCCCCCATCATACGATTTCCGACGCGGGTTTGATTGGGGGAGGGCAAAACCCAAAACCGGGTGAAGTCAGTTTGGCCCACAATGGGGTTCTCTTCTTGGATGAATTGCCCGAGTTCAAGAAAAACGTTCTGGAGGTTCTCAGGCAACCCATGGAAGAGGGCAGTGTCACCATATCCAGGGCGAGCTCTTCGGTGACCTACCCGTCCAATTTCATGCTCGTGGCGGCCATGAATCCCTGTCCCTGTGGGTTCCTCGGTGATCCAAAGAGAGAATGCACGTGCACGTACCTGCAGATTCAGCGATATCGATCAAAGATATCCGGCCCCCTCATGGACCGCATCGACATTCATATGGAAGTTCCCCCGGTCCAGTTCAAGGACCTTAAAAGGAAGGAAACCGGGAAGGGATCATCGGAGATTTCGAAACGGGTGAAGAAAGCCAGGGTGATCCAGTCCCGGCGCTTTCGAAGAACGAGAATTTACAGCAATGCGAACATGAACACGCGACAGATCAGGAAGTTCTGCGTCGTTGACGCGGAGTCCAATGATCTCCTCGAAAGGGCGATGGATAAGTTCGGTCTCAGTGCAAGGGCCCACTCCCGGATACTCAAGATCGCACGAACCATCGCCGATCTGGAGGGTTGTTCTGAAATAGAGTCGACCCATGTGGCCGAGGCGATTCAATACCGAAGCCTTGATCGGAGAATGCTCAGGTGAGAAAGTTCTTGAAGTTCACTATCTGGTCTTTTGTGATCATCGCCATTCTGGCCGCTGCAAGCGGTGCCGCCCTATGGTATGTCTGGTCCAGCAACCTCCCTTACATCGGCTCTCTCAGGGAATACAACCCCCCCATCATTACAGAAATTTACAGCAGCGACGGTGAGACGATCGGTCGATTTTGGGAGGAGAAGAGGATCGTCATTCCCCTGGAAGAGATCCCGCGCCATCTGATCCATGCTTTTATTGCTGCTGAAGATGCAAGGTTCTACGAGCATGAAGGGGTAGACATCGCAGGGATAGCGAGGGCTTTTCTCAAAAATGTGAAGGCCCGAAAAATAGAACAGGGCGGGAGTACCATCACCCAGCAGGTGACCAAGTCGCTCCTCCTCAAGAATCCGGAAAAAACTTACAGGCGAAAGGTGAGAGAGGCGACCCTCTCCCTGCAAATCGAAAAGGCCTTTTCCAAGGAGCGGATTCTGTTTCTCTATCTCAACCAGATCTATCTGGGCCACGGCGCTTATGGTGTGGAGGCTGCGGCACGGACGTATTTCAATAAGCGTGCATCAGAGCTCAATCTGGCAGAGGCGGCTCTTCTCGCAGGACTGGCTCAAGCGCCAAGCAAGTATTCCATCTTTTCCCACTTTGAGCGGGCCAAGGCGAGACAGAAATATGTGTTGGAGCAAATGCGAGACGAAGGGTACATCACGGCGGAACAAAAAGAAGAGGCTTTCAAAGCGGAAATTCCAGTGAGCAAGGAAGCCGAGAATCCCTTCTACCTAGCCCCCTACTTTACAGAGCATGTTCGCCGTTATTTGGATGAAAAGTACGGACGCGAATTGCTCTACAAGGGCGGCCTTAAAGTCTATACAACGGTGAACCTGAAAATGCAGCGTGCCTCCCAGGCGACTCTTCTGAAGGGCTTGCTGGAGCTTGACAAGAGGGAGGGCTACAGAGGACCCATTAAGCATTTGACGGCCGAGGAAGTGGACGTCTTCAAGCAGGAAGCGCAGGAGCGCCTCCAGAAGGATCCGCCTAAGGTGGGGGATGTGGTGCAGGCCCTTGTGGAAGAGGTGGATGATCAGGAAAAACAAATTATCGTTCGTCTCGGGGAAGAGAAAGGGATTTTGCCCCTTTCAGAGATGAAATGGGCACGAAAGCCCAATCCGAAAGTGCCCTATTATGCCGCAGCCCTGAAGCGCCCGAGCGAAGCCCTCCAGGTGGGGGATGTCATTCTCGTTCGCATACAGGAGATGGGGGAGTCTGCCAATCCATGGCAAGTTTCTCTGGAACAGGATTCGGAGATCCAGGGAGCGATTTACTGTATGGATGCTCGCAACGGCAGGGTGCAAGCGATGGTGGGGGGGCGCGATTTCACGTTGAGCCAGTTCAACAGGGCAATTCAGGCCAGGCGCCAACCGGGTTCGGCTTTCAAGCCGATCATTTACGCCGCGGCCCTGGATTGGGGGATGAACCCGGCGACGGTCATTTTGGATGCGCCCTATGTTTCCACAATGAACCCTGACGAAGAGATCTGGAGACCGAAGAACTACAAGGAAAAATTCTATGGCCCGACCCTTTTTAGATCGGCCCTCATTCTATCCAGAAATGTCATCACGGTGAAGATCCTCAAGCAGATCGGTGTGCCCTATGCTATAGAATATGCAAACAATATGGGCATCGAATCTGAATTGAGTCCGGATTTGTCCCTTGCTTTAGGCTCTTCCGGCCTCTCTTTGGCAGAGATCACCAAGGCCTATCTGGTCTTTGCCAGCGGGGGCAAACTGGTCGAGCCCATTTATGTTAACAAGATTGAGGACCGGAACGGACGAATCATTGAGGAGAACCATGCTTCCGTGAGGAAATCCATCTCCGAAGAGACGGCGTTTGTCATGACGGATTTGCTGCAGGCCGTGATCAAAGAGGGAACCGGATGGAGGGCGAGGGCATTGAAAAGGCCGGCAGCCGGCAAAACGGGGACCACAAACGATCTCAGGGATGCATGGTTCATTGGGTTTACGCCCAAGTTGGTCACAGGCGTATGGGTCGGATACGACGATAGAAGACCTATGGGCAAAGGGGAGACCGGCTCGCGGGCGGCAAGCCCGATTTGGCTGTATTTCATGTCCGAAGTGCTGAAAGATACGCCAGTGGAGGACTTTCAAGTGCCGGAAGGCGTGGTATTCTCAAAAATCGATGCAAAAACGGGCCTCCTGGCCAGTCCCCATTCCGAGAAAACCGTTTTCCAGGCTTTCAGGGAAGGTCAGGAACCGATGGACTACACCCCAAAACCCAAGTCTGCCAAGACCGGTCAGTTCACCCAGTTCGACATGGAAAGTTCGCCGTGAAACGCCCCATCCCCTCCTCCCGTTGCACCCACCACCTATTTCCCTGGTTTACCCGCCTACGCAGAAAGCCACGGGCTTGCCCGTGGGGCTCCACATGTTTCCTTTGGCAGTGTATTCGCTAAAGGTTGTGGTGATGGTATCTTTATTCTCGTAGCGGGGCTGTGGGGCTAGCTTTCCGATCTGTCCTTGGATGTGTGTCGTGCGGGTTCAAGGGGAGGTGCACCACAACCGTGGTGGTATTGATGCCGGCTTTTATTTCGATCCTTCCTTTCAGAAACCGGATAAGCCGGTTCGTGATGTAAAGACCGCGACCACGTCCTTCGCCCTCCAGGAGCCTCAGGCGTTCCTCCTCGGAGATCAGCCCCGTGTTGGTAATTTCGATACAAGCCGAGTTCCCTTCCGCATACGTTCGAACGGCGAGGGTTCCGCCATGTAGCGGAATGGCTTTGGTGGCATTGTTGAGGAGGTTATCCATAATACGTTCAAGATGGAGAGGGTAGCACTCAACAAAAAGGTTATCTTGGTAAGGACCTTCTTGGAGGTAAACATCCTGCTTCAACATCTCCTTAATGGCTTCTCGGTTGATCTCAAAGCGCTTTTTAACGATGTCGGTTACATTGACCCTCTGTTCCTTGCCCACATGGTATAGGCTTAAGGCCATTTCTTGGAGGCGGCTTGTCTCTTCCAATAAAATATTTAGGTATTTGCGAATGGTGGGGTCGTCTTTCCTCACGTGGTCTTTCTCAAGCAAGTGCTTGAGCCGACGCGCAAAACCTGCTGTTGCAATGGCTGGATTCTTGAAATCATGGAGGATGTCATCAAGGATCTCCATTCTCTGGGCTTTGACCAGCTCTCGGCCGAGAAAAAGAAAGATCTCAATTTCGTCTTCCGTATATCGTTTCCTTTGATCCAGTGCATCAAATGTCATGAAATGGGTGATCTCTTCATCTATGTTCAATGGGACATAGAGGATGGAATTGATATTGTGGCTCGCCACAAATTTCTTCAAGCTCCTGGATACCTGGTCACTTTTCTGCGGGTCCATGACAAGCACATAGGAAGGGGTGATCACCTCATAGGGCGAGGTTTTGTCATAGCTGCGTCTTTTGAGTATCAGTTCAAAAGCTGGCTCGCTGTCGATGGGAAAAAGCTTCCCGATGCCGTGGTAGCCGGGGTAGTCAGGATATCCCGCTTCCAGAACGACGTGATCAAGGTTCTCCGACACCGAGAAGAGGGCACAACTCTGAATGTTGATGATGTCTACAAGCTCAGGGATGACCCGGTTGAAGACATCCTTCATTTTCACGCCTCCTCGAGAGCCGAGTTTTTGAAAAATCTGCTGGACGATGGCCTCCTTTTTTTCGTTAATGCGATACATAGAGAGAATCTTTTTCCGGGCGATGACATAGCTCAACCTGCGGGCCATGAGTTCCGCCATCTGGATCTCCACCGGGTTGAAGTTTCTGGCTTTTTCAGCAAAATAGATCTGGATGACGCCCACCGTGTCCCGCTCATGGGGGAAAAAGCGAGGAATCGCCAAGGGGACCGCCATAATGGAATAGGCCCCTTTTCGTTCAACCCTTTCTTTATCTTGGTAAAGCTTTTCCGTGAGGATATTGGGGACGAGATAAGACCTTTGGGTCCTCACCACCTCCCCGGCGATGGTGTTTTCGAGAGGAATATAGGTGGTTCGGGTCTCTTCTTCGGACGGATAAGAGCCATAGGAAAGCATTTGCTCGGAAGCGGGATCATAAATCCGGACAGAGGCGGACTGGGCATTAAGAAATTCCACCATATATTGCGTTACCATGGTGAAAATCCTAGGCTCAGGGAGGTCCGGGTCGATTTCAATGATTTCGTCGACCTGGTCCGCCACATCAGCCAAGAAGTCCGGTAAGATAGCATCGCTGATCCGATCAACCAGGTTCTTCCAGAAATCCTCATTGCCGCATTCCTGAGCCCACGACTCTTTTCGCAAGGCATTTATAAGGGATTCACGATTTTTCCACATCTCATGAATTCTCAAATAGCCGTTTTGGAGCCCCCAAGTTAGGGATCCCTGAGGATGCTGATTGAAACTTCACCCGCCATGGAACCATTTTCTACCTATAAAAATTAGCGGGCAAGCCCATGAAGTGTCAAGGAAAAAGCAGGCAGCCCGGTGGTGTCCACCCTCGGGCAAGCCCGTGGCTTTCTGCGTAGGCGGGTAAACGGGATGTGGGGCGCGTGAGTCCAAGTCCCTGTGGGGAACCCCAGCCATTTTTATAACTTGACTTAAAAACGACTGTCTTTATATATTGCCACCCTATGAGAGTGCCGTTCAATGAGGATCAGGCTTCTAGCGATGAACCCCTTCCACACTGCCCCAAAGCCCCGTGATGCCATTGCTCCAGAGTGCTATGAATTCAATGCGTGACGTGGATGAAATTGCGGGCAAGGCCAGCACAGAAAGACGATTCATGAAAGAGAGAGGACATAGGATGCGAGATGTTGTCATTGCGAGCGCATGCCGCACGGCCATAGGCGATTTTGGAGGCTCCTTGAGCACCGTTTCCGCTACGGATCTTGGTGCCTTGGTGATCAAGGAGGCTATAAGAAGGGCCGCGATTAGGAACGAGGACGTGGATGAAGTGATCATGGGCAGTGTCCTGCCCCACGGATTGGGGCAGAATCCTGCACGACAGTCCATGATCCGGGCCGGACTCCCTTGGGAGGTGGGTGCCATTACGGTAAACAAGGTCTGCGGTTCAGGCTTGAAGGCTGTGATGCTGGCCGCTCAAGCCATCCAGTGTGGTGACGCCGATGTGGTGGTGGCGGGCGGCCAGGAGAATATGAATCTCTGTCCGTACATGATGGAGAAAATTCGAACCGGTTGCCGGATGAACAACACTCCGGTTGTAGACGGTATGGTTCATGACGGATTATGGGATCATGTCAATGACTTTCACATGGGCATGAGTGCCGAGCTGGTCGCTGAAAGATACGGGGTCAGCCGGAAAGATATGGACGGGTTTGCCTTGAACTCGTATCAGAAAGCTTGGAAAGCGATTGAAGAGGGGAGGTTCAAGGAAGAGATCGTCGCCGTGGAGGTTCCCTTCAGAAAAGGGGAGCCCAAAATTTTCGACACCGATGAGATTCCCCTGAGGCCGCCCAAGACCACTGCGGAGGCTCTGGTAAAACTGAGACCGGCATTTAAGAAAGATGGTCTTGTAACAGCCGGAAATGCTTCCAAAATCAGTGACGGTGCGTCGGCCCTGGTCGTTATGTCCAGAGAAAGGGCAAGTGACCTCGGTTGTAAACCCATGGTGCGGGTCGGCGCTCAAGGGGCATTCGGAATAGACATGAAGTACGTCCTTGTGGCGCCTATTTACTCCATCCCCAAAGTGCTGGCCAAAGCGGGGCACAAGATGGAGGATGTAGATCTTCACGAAATCAACGAGGCCTTCAGTGCTTCATCGGTCGCCATAAACAGAGAACTCGGCCTGGACCCTGAAAAGGTGAACATTAACGGGGGTGCTGTGGCCTTGGGGCACCCCATCGGCGCGAGTGGAGCGCGGGTGCTGACGACCCTGATATATGCCATGAAGGAGAGGGGCGCAAAAATCGGCCAGGCCACACTTTGTCTTGGCGGCGGCGAGGCTGTAACCCTTATCGTTTACAGTGAGTAAAGTCGTGGAAGAGATGTCGGTGTCTGCTTGTTAGACCGGGACAGAGAGGGATTGAAGGGCATTCGCTTATTCTTAAGAAAAGTAAAGGAGATGAGATTATGCGAGATGTGGTGATCGTATCTGGAGTGAGGACCCCTGTTGGGGCATTTGGTGGTAGTTTGAAAACGACGCCTGTTGTTCAACTGGGTGCGCTTGTATTAAAGGAAACACTAAAAAAGGCTGGGCTCAGGCCTGTCGCAACGGATGAGCTGACCCAGTTCGCCCCGGATATTTTCAAGGGCAAGGGGATGGTGGATCTCGAGAGGCAGGCTTATGACTATGATGATTCACTGCAACCCGTGCAGATTGATGAAGTGATTATGGGCAATGTGGTTGGTGCGGGTCAGGGTCAGAACGTGGCAAGACAGGCCTCGATCAGGGCGGGCATATCAAAGGAGACGAATGCTTTTACAGTGAATAAGGTCTGCGCTTCGGGGATGAAGGCCGTCACCTTGGGTGCGCAGGCGATTCGCTATGAGGAGGCGGATATCATTCTTGCAGGGGGCATGGAAAACATGAGCCTCATTCCTTATTCACTCCCCGCAGCCCGGTGGGGCGCCCGGATGAACAATACGGACTTGGTCGATCTCATGGTCTTTGACGGATTGTTTGAGATTTTCTACGGTTACCATATGGGCATCACAGCTGAAAACATTGCTGAGAATTATGGGATTTCCAGAGAAGAGCAGGATGAACTGGGTGCGCTCAGCCATGCAAGAGCAAGACAGGCCATTGCTGACGGCATTTGCAAAGAAGAGATCGTTCCTGTGGCGATCCCCCAGAGAAAAGGGGACCCCCTTGTGTTCGACACCGACGAGCGCCCCATGGAGACAAGCGTTGAAAAGATGGCCAAACTCCGTCCCGCCTTCAAAAAGGACGGGACTGTGACGGCGGGCAATGCATCGGGCATCAATGATGCAGCCGCTGCGGTGTTGCTCATGTCTGAGGAGAAAGCGAAGGACCTCGGGCTGAAGCCGCTGGTCAAAATAAGGAGCTATGCTTCGGGTGGCGTTGATCCTGCCTTTATGGGGCTTGGACCTGTGCCGGCGGTGAGGAAGGTTTTGCACCGGGAAAAACTCTCTGTTGGCGACTTCGGTGTGATCGAGCTCAATGAGGCTTTCGCCTCTCAGGCGATCGCCTGCATGAGGGAAATGAAGCTCAGCCTTGAAAACACGAATCCCCTCGGTAGCGGGATCTCAATTGGCCACCCCATAGGCTGTACAGGAGCACGCATCATCGTAACCCTCATGGGGCAAATGGTGAAAAACGACCATGCCCTTGGCCTTGCCACGCTTTGTATCGGCGGAGGGCAGGGTATGGCCACAGTGCTGGAGAAAGTGTAACCGTTGGTTCACGTTGATTCGCCCTGGGTGGAATACCCCGCAGATTCCTGCGGTGGGCTTCATCGGCACACAACGGGGGCGCTCATGATGGGCGCTCTCTGAAGAAGGAGTGGATGATGGCTTATGAAAATATTGTTTTTGAAAAGGACGGCGATGTGGCGATCATAAAATTCAACAGACCCAAAGCATTGAATGCGATCAATCCGGATGTCCTTTGCGAAGTCAACCGTGCTTTGGATGACATTGAGAAAGACTTCTCCGTGAGGGTTCTCGTCTTCACCGGGGAGGGAGAGAAGGCTTTTGTGGCAGGGGCGGACATCGGGTTCATGGCCGAGCTTTCACCCCTGGAGGCCAGGAAGTGGTCACAGCAAGGACACAAGCTCATGTTTCGACTGGAGGAAATCCCCATCCCGGTGATCGCCTGTGTGAACGGGTACGCCTTGGGTGGCGGAACGGAGATTGCTCTGGCTTGTGACTTTATCTATGCTTCAGAGAGTGCCAAATTCGGCCAGCCTGAGATTAACTTGGGCATTATACCCGGCTTCGGGGGAACACAGCGCCTTGCACGACTCGTGGGCAAGGGGATGGCCAAGGAACTGTGTATGAGCGGTGTCATGATCAGTGCCCAAGAGGCACAGGTCGCAGGCCTGGTGAACAGGGTCTTTCCTCAGGGCCAGCTCTGGGAAGAGACCATGAAAACGGCCCATCTCATTGCATCGAAGGGGAGAGTATCTTTGAGAGCGGTGAAGCAGTGCATTGACCGCGGTTTCAACGAGGACCTTCACAAAGGATGCCTCATGGAGGTGGATGCCTTTGGGCTTTGCTTCGACAGTCCTGATGCCAAAGAGGGCATGACCGCCTTTCTGGAAAAAAGAAAACCGGAATTGAAGGGCGAACTTATTTGACGAGGTTCAACAATGGATTTCAAGTTAAGTAAAGAACAGGAAGGGATTGAGAAGGCAGCGCAGGAGTTTGCCAAAGGCGAATTCGACAAGGAAATTGCCCTTGAACACGAGAGAACGCACACTTTTCCGAGATCGATATGGAAAAAGGCTTGCGATCTGGGGTTTTTGGGCATTCATTTTCCGGAAAAGTACGGGGGCCAGGATTATGGTATTGTGGAGAACACCCTCGTGGTCGAGGCGTTTTGCCGACAGGATTCGGGCATCGGCATTGCGGTTAGCCTTGCTGACTTTGCCTCAGAGATTGTCCTGCGCTTTGGGACGGATGAGCAGAAAGATAAATACCTGACCCCCATCACCAAAGGCGAAGCGCTGAGCAGCGGCGGATTTACGGAACCGGACCACGGAAGCGACATCACCTTGATGAACACAACGGCAGTAAAGGAAGGGGATGAATTTGTCATCAACGGGGTAAAGACTTTTATCACCAATGGGACCATAAGCAATTTCGTCCTGCTGCTTTGCCAAACGGATTCGGAAGCAAAACCCACCTATCGGGGTCAGTCCGTCATTCTGGTTGAACGAGATACGCCAGGGTACACCACAGCGGATGTGGGCGAAAAGATGGGTATCAAAATGACCTCTACAGGAGAACTCTCCTTCAACAACGTGAGGGTGCCTGTCTCCCATCTGGTGGGTAAAGAAAACCGAGGGTTTTACCAGGTCCTGGAGTTTTTCGACGAAAGCCGTATCGAGATCGCTGCCCAAGCTCTCGGGATTGCGGAGGGCGCCTTTGATCGGGCCTTGGCTTATACCAAGCAGCGTGAGCAATTCGGCAAGAAGCTGGCCCAGTTTCAGGTGACACAGCACAAATTGGCTGATATGATTACCAAGATAGAGACGGCCAAGCTCATCGTTTACAAAGCGGCATGGAATTATGATCAGGGAAGCATCGATCCCAAATTGACCTCCATTGCCAAGATGTATGCAGGCCGAACTGCTGTCGAAGTGGCTGACGAGGCAATTCAGATGCACGGCGGCTATGGGTATATGCTCGAGTACGAGGTTGAACGTTTCTACAGAGATGCCAAAATTATGGAAATCTATGAAGGAACCCGAGAAATCCAGAAGAACACCATAGCAAGTGCCCTGCTGGGAAAATTCTAACTCCTTTCTTATGCAAGGGGGTGTCCCATGTCTTTGACCTATAACAAAAAGATCATGGATGAAATCCACGCCGCCTACAGAGAATGGTCGAAGAAACTTGACGAGATCTTCTCGGCGCATCCCGAACGGCTTGAGCGCTTTTCAACCGTGTCGGATAAGGAAATAGAACGGATCTACACGCCGGTGGATGTGAGGGTGCAGGATTTTATGAGGGACATTGGTTTTCCCGGGCAATATCCTTTTACGAGGGGGGTCCAGCCCTCCATGTACCGGGGACGCTTGTGGACAATGCGCATGTTTGCAGGCTTGGGCACGGCAGAAGATACGAACCGGCGTTTTCACCTGCTGGTGAAGCAGGGACAGACAGGGCTTTCCACAGCTTTCGACATGCCCACACTCATGGGATACGACTCTGATTCTCCGAAAGCTAGAGGGGAATGCGGCAAATGCGGCGTCGCCATTGACAGCCTCCAGGACATGGAAGATCTGTTCGAGGGCCTTCCCATTGATCAGATCACGACCTCCATGACCATCAACCCACCGGCTCCGGTGATTTGGGGCATGTATATCGCAATGGCCGAGAAGCGAGGGATAAAGCGGCGCATTCTGGGTGGCACCATACAGAATGATATGCTCAAGGAATTCATCGCCCAGAAGACCTTCATGTGTCCCCCAAAAGCGTCCCTTCGGTTGATCACGGATACGGTGGAATTCGGTACCAATGAGGTTCCCCGGTGGAACACCATCAGTATCAGTGGATACCATATCCGGGAGGCGGGCTCAACGGCGGTCCAGGAACTGGCCTTCACCCTGGCGGACGGTATCGCCTACACGCAAGCGGCCATTGATCGGGGGCTGAATGTGGACGACTTCGCTCCACGCTTTTCCTTTTTCTTCAATTCTCATTTGGACTTCTTTTAGGAGATCGCCAAATTCAGGGCGGCAAGACGCATGTGGGCGAAGATTATGAAGGAGAGATTTCATGCAAAGGACCCGAGATCGTGGTGGTTGCGCTTCCACACACAGACAGCGGGATGCTCGCTTACAGCCCAGCAGCCCTACAACAATATTGTCAGAACGGCATTAGAGGCTCTGGCGGCCGTATTGGGGGGAACCCAGTCTCTTCATACAAATTCTCTGGACGAAGTTCTGGCCCTTCCCACTGAAGAGGCGGCCACCATTGCACTGAGGACCCAGCAGATCATTGCAGAAGAATCGGGGACCGCCAACACGATCGACCCTCTGGGTGGGTCCTATTTTGTGGAGGCCTTGACAAATCAGATGGAGGAGGAAGCCTTCGGTATCATTCAGAAGATCGATGACATGGGTGGGATGCTGAACGCCATTGAGAAAAACTTTCCCCAAAAGGAGATCGCAGACTCGGCGTATCACTACCAAAAACAGATCGATGAGGAAAAGAGAGTGGTGGTGGGCCTGAACAAATATGTTACCGATGAGGCCTTGCCCGTAGAGATCCTTGAGATCGATGAGGCCCTTGAGAAACTCCAAATAGAAAAGACCCATCGCATCAAGAACGAACGGGACAACAAACAGGCGAAGGCGTGTCTGGAAAAGCTCGGAGAGGCATGCGCAGGAAATGAGAATGTCATGCCGTGTATTGTTGAGGCGGCCAAGGCTTATGCGACGCTTCAGGAAATGTGTGACGTATTCCGATCCGCATTCGGGGAATATCGTGACCCCGGCATCTACTAGCCGGTTGGAAACAGACAACAGCCTCTAGCGAGGCTTTCGCCAGAGATGGCCATTCCCCTCAAGGGGATATCCACAGGCTTCTGGGGAGGCGGACTGATCTTAGAGGGTTTCTCGAGGGCTGGAAGGGCTGACCTCTCATTGGGACGTGGCACCCATCGAATTTGGAAGGGAGAGCATCAGGGTGGCAAATCGAAAACTGAGGGTGATGGTGGCAAAACCGGGACTGGATGGCCATGACCGGGGGGCCAGGGTGATTGCGAGGGCATTTCGGGATGCCGGCTATGAGGTGGTTTACACAGGTCTCCACCAGACGCCGGAGGAGATCGTTCAGGCCGCTATCCAAGAAGATGTGGATCTTATCGGGCTTTCAAGCTTGGCCGGCGCCCACATGTATCTCTTCCCCAGGGTCGTGGAGCTGCTGAAAGAGCAGGGCGTGAATGACGTTGCGGTCTGCGGAGGGGGGATCATTCCGGACGAAGATGTCCCCAAGCTCAAGACGGCAGGCATCGTCGAGATATTCACTCCAGGAACCAAACTGGATGACATTGTTCATTGGGTTGAAGAAAACATCAAACCAAGAGCCGTTTGAAGATTATGTCTGGTGCTGTTGAAAAAGTGATCGCAGGGGATGTCAGAACAGTCGCACGGTTAATCCGTGACATCGACGACAAGGTTCCGGAGGTGAGAGAAACCCTGAAAGCGCTCTATGCCCATACGGGCAAGGCCTATGTGATCGGCATAACCGGTGCGCCCGGGGTTGGAAAGAGCACTTTGGTGGATCAGATGGTGGCCCATCTGAGAAAAGAGGGCAAGACGGTGGGAGTTCTCGCTGTTGATCCTACGAGTCCTTTTACTGGCGGCGCTATCCTCGGAGACCGGATCAGGATGCAACGTCACAGCCTGGATGACGGGGTATTCATTCGATCTCTTGCCACAAGGGGCCATTTCGGCGGCCTGACCCAGTCCACCCGAAGTGCCATTGATGTGCTGGACGCCATGGGCAGGGATGTCATCATCGTGGAAACTGTGGGCGTGGGCCAGGATGAAGTGGATGTGGTGAAGAGCGCACAGACCACGGTTATTATGGTTATTCCGGGCATGGGTGATGATATACAGGCCATTAAGGCGGGTATCCTTGAAGTGGGGGATATTTTCGTGATCAACAAGGCGGATCGGGAAGGGGCGGACAAGACACTGAGCGAACTGCGCCTCATGATCGATATGGGTCAAGACAAATACCACGAAGGTAAATGGCGTCCCCCTATCCTCAAGGTCGAAGCGATTTTTGACAAGGGGGTCGCTGAACTTCTTGAAGAGATAGAGCGGCATAGAAAATACCTGATTGGCGCTGGCGGACCTGTTCTCAGGCGAACAAAGGAAAAGGTTCGCGAAGAACTGGCCGAAATGGTGAAAAACAGGCTCATAGAGGAAATCTTTGATGCGCTTACCGAAAGCGGAGAATTTGAACAAGCCGTAGAAGCCATTTTGTCGGGAGAGACCGATCCATACACCGCCTGCGACGATCTCATCATTCCTAAACTGAATCGTTTGAAACCTACCGAAGGCGCTTAATTCAGCCTGGGCCTCGAGAAAAGGGGCCCATCAGAGAATTCGATGTCTGGGATTTCTCAGTGGATACGGCAGATCGCTCTCATATTGATGGGTTGCTTTTTTTTGATTTTCGGCATCCATCTCCTCATTTCAGCATACCGGCTTGACAATCCCTTCTGGTTTATCATGACCTTCTTTGCTTCCAATCTGATCATTCTTATAAGCGCGGCTCTGCTTGTTGGTTTTATTTTGAGGATTTTTATTCCTCCTGAGAACACCCATGATCGCTGTGAATAGGGCAGACTATCTTTTGGGATATGCTCTTGCAAAAAGAGACCCGGAGCGCTTTCGAAATGAACGAGAAGCACACTTGCTCCGCTCGGATCAGAGTTGCTCAGTTTTTTCATCGAGCTCAATTCCTAAAAAGATATCACAGAAAAGGGGGGCTTGCGTATGCCGGCTAAGAAAAAAATGCAGCCTTTGGGCAAGAGGCTTTTGAAGTTAAGACGGGAAAAGAAACTCACCCTGAACCACTTGGCGAATGAGACCGGTCTGACCACGAAATTCATTTCCCAGGTGGAGAAGGGAGAGGTGATCCCTCCGGTTGCCGTCATCCTTCAGCTTTCCCGGGCCCTTGAAATCGACTCGAGCCTTCTTCTCAGAGAGGAGAAAAAACGGGCGGGTAAAGAGTCGGCCAAGGACTACGATAAGAGAACAACCGATTACTCTTACCAGACTCTCACTCCTGAGGCTCGTCACAAGCACCTCAAAGCATTCAAGGTCTTCGTGGATCCCAAGTCGGATCACAAGGGCGTGAGTTATCAGCATTTGGGTGAGGAGTTTGTTTATGTGCTCAAAGGAAAGGTGGAGGTGATGGTGGGTGAAAACCGAAATGTGCTGGCGCCCGGAGAGTGTCTCCACTTCAACTCATCCATCGTGCACAAACTACGTAACATCAGCACCCAGAAAGCCGAATTGTTGGTCGTCCTCTACACACCGTAGGGAAGGAATAAGAAGATGAGCTGGGAACTCACGGAAGAACAGAAAATGATTCGTGCCATGGTGAGAGACTTCTCACGATCGGAGATCCTCCCCACTGCAGCCGAGCGGGACAAAACGAGGGAATTCCCCGCAGAAATCCTGAAACAAATGGGTGAATTGGGGCTCATGGGAATGAATGTTCCCACAGAGTACAACGGCGCTGGGGTGGATACCATCAGTTATTCCTTGGCCCTTCAGGAAGTGGCTTATGCGTGTGCATCTACCGCCGTCATTATGTCGGTTCACAACTCAGTGGCGTGTGGTCCCATTTTCCTGTTTGGCTCGGACTATCTCAAGGAGGCTTACCTGAAACCTTTGGCTGCTGGGGAGAAGATCGGATCCTTTGCCCTCACCGAACCGGGCGCCGGTTCGGATCCGGCAAGCCAGAAGGCCAAGGCGGTGCGGAAGGGTTCGAGCTATGTCATCAATGGGACAAAAACCTTTATCACCACGGGCAAGAACTCTCAGGTCACCGTCGTGACGGCATACACGGACACAGAGAAGAAGCACAAAGGGATTAGCGCCTTTGTTGTGGAAAAGGGTACCCCCGGTTTTTCTGTGGGAAAAGAAGAGGAGAAAATGGGGCTTCGAGCCTCTGATACAGTGGAGCTGATTTTCGAAGACTGCCGGGTCCCCGAAGAGAACCTGCTTGGCAAAGAAGGAGACGGCTTTGTGATCGCCATGGCTTCCCTGGACGGCGGGCGCATTGGGATCGCATCCCAGTCGGTCGGCTTGGCCCAGGCCTGCCTGGATGTCGCTGTGAACTATGCCAAAGAGCGGATTCAGTTCGGAAAGCCCATTGCCCAATTTCAGGGGATCCGCTGGATGATCGCTGACATGGCTACCCAAATCGAAGCGGCCAGACAGCTCACCTTTCATGCCGCCGCCATGAGGGATCGGGGAGAAAATTTCACCGCCGCGGCATCCATGGCTAAAGTCTTCGCCTCGGAAATGGCCAACAAGGTGGCGTACCAGGCCCTCCAGATTCACGGGGGTTATGGTTATATCCAAGAATTTTCCGTGGAGAGGCACTACCGAGATGTTCGAGTCTTCACTTTGTACGAGGGGACCTCTGAAATCCAAAGAAAGGTGATTGCCAACCATGTTCTGGGGAGATAACAAGTTTCCATCAAGGAATGGCTCTTTTTCCGACGAGCGGCGTTCTCCGCGGGTTTCCATCTGCGGCGTACAATGCGTACGCCTCAATGAAAACTCAATCTGAAATCGTCGATCGAAAATCGCAAATCTCGTCACTCCATTACTCCATGGCTTTGGCAAACCCCAAGTCGCTGAAATTTGCCCCCCGCATGGCGGGAGTTTTCTATGATTCAACAGCACCTATTGTTTCGGGTAGGGTGAATGGGGTCTCTGTTTGATTACTATCGCGAAATTATTCCGGATTTTCCCGGCTTCCAAGAGAGCCTCAAGGGGCCTCTCCCGCTGCATTTGCGCGTCAATCGACTCAAAATCGAACCAGGTGTTCTCGCCCCATTGTTGAGGGAAAAGGGAATGGACCTTCAGCCGGTCACGGTGGCAGATGACACCCTGTTCTGTGCACCTGGGCTGAAATCAGCAGGGCACCTCCTGGAGTATTTTCTCGGCTATATCCACCCTCAGGCCCTCACCTCGTGTCTCATTTCCCTTATTCTATCGGCCAGACCTTCCTCGTTTGTCCTGGACATGTGCGCTGCTCCAGGTGGAAAGACATCCCACATGGCCCAGCTTATGGGGAATACAGGGCTTATTGTCGCCAATGAGCTGTATCGGAAGCGACAAATCCCCTTGGCCCACACCCTGACCAGACTGGGGGTGTGCAACACCCTTGTCACCGGTTATCAGGCTCAGGAATTTCCATTGAAGGCGCGTTTCGACTATGTTCTTGCCGATGTGCCTTGCACAGGGGAAGGGAGGTGGCGGGCGGTAGAGGACAAAGTTATTTCCAGAAGACCGGGTGCGCTCACCAAGCTACACGAAATGCAAAAGCGCACTATTGTCCGCGGTTTCGATCTGTTGAGCGAGAAAGGGAAAATGGTTTATGCAACCTGCACATACAACCCGGAGGAAAACGAAGGTGTTGTGGATTTTCTCTTGAAACACCGGGACGCGGTCTGTCTTCCCATAGATTCGCCTTTTCCCGGTGAGCCCGGTTTGTGCGAGTGGAAAGAGGAGACATATGACGAACAATTACGACGGACAATTCGATTCTATCCCCACCGGCTCGACTCGGTGGGATTCTTCGTGGCCCGTATTGGCAGAAGAGGGTGATCGGCGTTTCTTGGTCTCTTATATGGCGGACCGATTCGGGATTCCGCAAAGCGTTTTCGACAGGTTCTGGTTGTTCAGAAAACAGAGAAGCTGGTGGCTCTTGCACAAGACGGCCTATCTTGAGCGTTGCAAGCGACTGAAGATCGCAAGGGTCGGGCTCAGGGCTTTTCAGAAAATCGGACCCTATGTGAAACCCTCAACCAGGGTGGTTCAGGTTCTTGGTCATCATGCGACCAAAGGGACACTGGAGCTCCATGACGACCAAGTTCGAAGACTTTTCGCCGGGGAGACGATCCCCTTTGGAGAAAAACTGGAAAACGGGTATGTCATTCTCTCCTTTAAACACCACATTTTGGGCCTGGGGCTTCTGATCGACGGAAAGGTCCGTTCCCAGATTCCCCGAAAGCAAATCCAGAGCATAGGCGGCCTTTGAAAAAGTGAAGCCTCCCCACGACCCCACCCAAAGAGGATCCTTTCAAGATCAAGAAAAGTTGAGATTCAATCAGTCCGGTGTGCAGGTGGTGATGGTGTCTTTTCTCTCGTACCGAGGCTCCCGGCCTGGTCATTTCTATGGCGTTACGGACGGGTGAAGCCCGCCAAGAATCAGGGCGGGCAAGCCTCCCCCTCCCTGTTCCCGGTCCTCACTCGAGAGAATCAACTTGATGGGACCAACAGCGGCCTCAGAGGAGACCTTTCAATGACCCTCCCGCCCCGATTGGTGAGGACCGGGCCAGGGGGTCCCCCATTCCGTAACGCCATGAAATGACGAAGGCCTCCCGCCAGGCACTCTAGAAAAGCTCCCATCACCTTGCGCTTCGTAGCTATCGGCATTTTTTCAAGACGTAATGTTTCACACAAATGAAGAAGCTCCGACCTTTGGGCGCAGAGTTTCGCGACCTTTGGGCTCGTGCCAATACCGTCACCCGCTTCAACGAAAAGAGAGGCCCCGCCTATCATTTAATATGCCAGATAAAACATATAGTTATATGATATAGCTCAACTAATTTATTACTATGAATATCAAAAGGTGCCCAGCGCCGTGTGCATACGTGCCCATTTTCTTGTGCATTTCAGATCAGGCTTGTTGAATCAAGGGCACTTCGGCACGATGCCATGTTGGATGAGCCTGATCCTCAACCCGCCTCCCCCTCCATTGAAAGCCTCTCCTAGCAAGGATCTTCGCCTTTCCCCAACAGGCTGACCACCTCGAGCTTAGAAAAAGGGTTGGCAAAGGACGCTCTTTCTCAGTTTGGCACGATTGTTGTAAGATTAAAATAGCCTATAGAAGTGAAATGTGTGGATAGTGTTGCCGGCAGGGGGTTCCAAGAAACTCCTCTTATTTCTGAACCCCATTTCAACGTAAGCGAAACACGCAAAATCCCTCTTACACAATCACGGTTTCGAGAGGCTTTTCGGTCTAGCGCATCGACTCGGCTTGCCATAGGCAAATTCTGGAGGAAAATATGGAGAGGAACAGGGGTCTTGGAGTTCTTTCGGGAAGGGCGGGATCTCTTCCAACTCTTTCTGGTGAGAAGCCTTGGCTTGCCCCGTGGTTGTTCAGGCATCGGGATGTGATCCAACAGGCGGAGGATCATGCACAACCGATCGCTCAAGATGCTCTCACCAATACGATTAATCACATCCATTTCATAGATGGACACATTCTCGTGCTTTTGGGCCACCATGCCTACAAAGAGAATATCGTTTTGAAGGCATGCCCAGACCCTTGTCACGGCCCCAACCTAACCTGTCACTGGGCGGATCATCATGCTTCGAATCTGGATTTGGGGCAGTTTCAACTCCTTTATCTCATTATTGATGATGGCCGTTCCTTAATTATGGTGGCCCCCTCAATGAAGGAGATCAACCAGACCTTCTTCACCGTTGAGCTGCCGGATAGAGCCTATGCCGCAGGCCAACGCCAGGCCATGCGATACGACGCCTGCCGCAGCGTCGTCGCCGAATTGATCCAGAATGCTTTCCAGGCCTCAGGAGAGCTCATAGACTTCAGCCCCGTGGGATTCCGTGTCAAGGTGAAGTCTGAGCAGCACTGCTCATTTCGCTGGTTGAATCGCGACGAAGAGGTCAACATCCATCTTCGCAAAGAGAATCAAATCTTGTTTTCTGGGCGATGTCGGTGCATTCGCCAGCAAAGGCGTTCGCGAAGCAGGGAAATTGTGCTGGCTCCGGTGGACCTCGAAATCAAACGTTTCAAGAAAAAGCAGGTCCGCAATATCCGACAGCGGTTGGTTCCGAGGCCAAGTATCCTCTTTGATCATCCTTTCTTGAAAAGAAGAATTCAGCGGGAGATCTATGACATTTCAACCTCGGGTTTTTCGGTGTGCGAGGAGCCTGGAGAGAGGGTTCTTCTTCCGGGCATGATCATCCCCGAGGTGACCGTCAAGTTCGCTGGCGTGCTCGAGATGCAATGCTCGGCACAGGTGATCTACTGCCGGGAGACCGAGGGCGAGGGATTTCGTTGCGGCCTTGCCATCCTGGATATGTCCATCAATTCCTACAGCCGCCTCACACATATCCTGACCAATGCCCTGGACGCTCATGCCCACATTTCCAGCGAACTGGACATGGATGCCCTGTGGGAGTTCTTTTTCAGAGCAGGCTTTATATATCCCAAGAAATACCGGCTCATCCAATCCCACCGGACCAGGTTCAAGGAGACCTACAAAAAGCTCTACCAGGGTAACCCGGAGATTGCGAGGCATTTTACCTACCAGAAAAACGGGCAGATCTTCGGACACATTTCTATGGTTCGGGCTTATGAGCGCACCTGGATGATTCATCACCATGCCGCGCAAAACATGGACAACAAGCGCACAGGCTTCATGGTGCTAAAGCAGATCATGCACTATCTCAATGATATGTATCGTTTACCATCCGCACACATGGATTACGCCATGTGCTATTTTAGACCGGAGAACAAATTCCCCGATCGGGTTTTTGGTGGATTCGCCAGGGAACTGAACAACCCTCAGGGATGCTCTCTGGATGTTTTCGCCTATTTGCCTTACACCCGTCTGTCTGTTGGGGCACAATTGCCCGAAGACTATTCCCTGGAGATTTGCTCCGAACGCGACCTCTGGGAGATTGGACGGTACTATGGCCAAAATTCCGGAGGGCTGCTTCTTGATGCGCTTTGTCTTGGGCAAAACGGTCCGGGCCAACAATCACTGGAAGAGGCTTATGGCCAGCACGGCTTCTTGAGAAGTTGCCAGGCCTATGCTCTCCGTAAGGATGAAAAAGTCAATGCCTTGTTGATCGTCAATAAGTCGAACCTTGGCTTCAATCTATCCGAGCTGCTGAACGGCATTAAGGTCTTGGTGACCAAGCCGGACCAACTGCCTTGGAGTCTGCTTTCCACGGCCATTGCGCAGCTAACGCGCGAATATCGCATTGAGAAAATCCCCGTGATGTTTTACCCCTTCCCTTATGTTAAGGCGTGTGGCATTCCTTTTGAGAAACGATATCAGCTCTGGGTCTTAAACGTGAACTATGGAAATGAATTCATGGAGTATGTTCAAAGGAGGTTTCGAATAAGTTACTGACAGAGAAGCAGGTCATTAATGCAGGCTGCTTCCAAACATGACGAGAGCCCCGATTTTCATACGCAGCAGTTCTGTCCATCAAATTAGACGCCTTGCCTTCGAAAGCACCCCCTGATCAATTCCTGTAAGCTCATGACCTAGTATGGTGTCCCAGAGGTTTCTTTAGCTATATAAATTTATCTTAATCAATCCAATTTATATTTTTGTTCTCCTGGAAAACAAAAAAATCCAATTATTAGAAAAACCTCGTCAAGGTTATTTTTGTTAAGCTATAACATTTGATAATTATTGACAAATTACTTGCATTTATCTAAAATATAAGTTCTTCCAGTGGGATGGTGAACTTTGACCGTTTCGATTTCCCTACAAAGGAAAGCTTCGATGGCTTCCAGTGCTCAGGGACACCAACGCATCGATGAACCGTTGTACAGCAGTCGATTGATGCGGAACTACGCGGAATACATCAGAAAATTTCATCCTGACGTGAATATGGATGATATTCTGAGATATGCGTGGATCACCACGTATGAACTTGAAGACCAGGGACACTGGTTCAGCCAATGGCAGGTCGACCGTTTTCATGAGCGCCTCAAACAGATAACCGGTGATTCCAAAATATCCCGGAAAGTAGGCCGTTACGTCACCGAATCCAACGCTTCCGGTCTTTTGAGACGATATGCTCTGAGTTTCATGAGCCCAGGAGCCGCTTACTGGTTCGTGGAAAAAATCGCCCCACACCTGACTCGAGCCCACACCTTCAAGAGCCGGAAAATCGGGCCCAATAAGATCGAAGTGGTGGCCACCCCCAAGCCGGGCGTATACGAAAGACCCTATCAATGTGAAAACCGGATGGGCATGTTGGAGGCCATGGCCAAGTTATTCACCAACAAGTATGCCCGGGTCGACCATCCCACATGCCTGCACGCAGGCCACGACAGGTGCCGCTACGTGATCTCGTGGGAAAGGAGTCCCTCCTTTGTCTGGCGCAGCCTGAGAAATCGTTTGATTCTTCCCAGCCTTCTCGCTTGCTTCACCCTGGTCTTCTTTGTTTCGTCCATGTTCTGGACGGCCGTGATTTTTCTCTTCACATCAATTTTGTTAAGCATTTCTTTCTATTTCGAGCATCTGGACAACCGGGAGTTGAGCAAAAACATCGAAGGGCAGCGAGATGCGGCTGAACTGCTGCTGGACCAGATCAATATCCGCTACAACGAAGCACAACTGATCAAGGAGATCGGGCAGGCCACCTCCATGCTCATGGATACGGAAAAACTTCTCAAATCCGTGGTCGAGGCGATTGAGAACCGGCTGGATTTTGACCGGGGCGGGATCTGGCTGGCCAATCAACCGAGAACCCGGCTTGTTTACAATGTGGGCTTTGGGTATTCTGAAGAGGTGGAAAAGCTTCTGAAAGTGACAGAGTTCCGACTGGATCACACCCGCTCAAGGGGCGTTGCCGTGCAGGCTTTCAGACAGCAAAGACCGTTTCTGGTCAATGATATTCGGCAGATCGAGAGGGACCTGTCTGAAAAAAGCCTTGCCTTTGCTCGCAAATTGGGCGCCAAGTCCTTTATTTGCGTCCCCATCGTTTACGAACGCGAATCCCTGGGTATTCTGTTCGTGGATAACGTCGAGTCCAAACGACCCTTAAGTCAAAGTGACATCTCATTGCTGACAGGAGTGGCAACGCAAGTGGCCATCAGTCTTCGTAACGCCATGTCCTATCAGAAACTCCGGAAAAGCGAAGAGGGAGAGCGAAGCCTTCGGAAGCTATTTGAAAAATATGTGCCCGCGCCCATTATCCGCCAATACTTGGATTCCGGAGAAGTGGATCTTTTTAAAGGCGAAGAAAGATCCATCACGGCCATGTTCCTGGACATCCGAGGATTCACGTCAAGCTCCGAGAGCATGGAGGCCGGGGACGTGGTCTCCTTTTTGAACAGCTACTTCGAGAAATGTTCCCTGATCGTCACCAAGAAAAGCGGACACATCAACAAGTATACGGGGGATGGCTTCTTCGCCGTTTTCGGGGCCCCCGAGCCGTTGGAGCAGCATGTGATCCTGGCTTTTGACGCGGCCAAAGAGATTCATAGCATGTCCAAGAAGTTCATCCTCGAGGGCAAGGAGATGAAAATAGGGATCGGGCTTCATAAGGGGCGCGCTATTGTGGGCAACATAGGATCACAGACGAAAATCGAATACACAGCGATCGGAGATACGGTCAATACGGCAGCCCGACTTCAGGAAGTCACCAAGACCTACCATGAATTTCCGATCATTATGAGCAGGTCGGTCTGGGAAGCCCTCGTCGGTCATCCGGATCACGACACCATCGTGAACCTGGGTGAGCAGAAAATACGGGGGAAAAAGGAAAAACTGGAAGCCTTCGGATATTTCGTTGAAACAAAGCATTCGCGTCCCCATAACCAGGGTACCGGTGCCAATGTTCTTGCCCTGAAAAAGATCCAGACCTTGTGATCCACGGAGCTCCCATCCAGTGGTAAAGAAACTGGGCCCTGAGGCCCCGGTCTTGGACTGCCCCTAGAGGGGGTTTCTGGGGCTGGAGTAATGGAGTGACGATATTTGCGATTTTCGATCGACGATTTCAGTCAGATTGTACGGCTAGTGCGCAGTTCCACGGGAGATGAGCAATCCTGGTTCAAAAACCGTTCGGGCGAAACGCCCAAACCCCAGCCTGATCCTAACGCGCCCCTGTTGATTTCACCCATTTCTCGCGCCTGCGGTTCTCCCTGCAAGTTCTGAAAGAGAAGGTGAGAGAGGCCTTCAAAACACAAAAGATTGGTCACGGTCATCAAGAAATGCTTGGCCGCTGCGGTGAGGATTTCCGTCTCTCCCACATGGGATCCTAACTGGCAAGGCACATTCTGAGACAGAGCAAAATCCACAATACGCTTTGACCTTAAAAGCCCGCCACATTTTGAAATCTTGATGTTAAACATGTCGCAGGCTTCGCTTTCCAGCAAAGTTCGGGCGTCGGACAGACTGCAGACAGACTCATCCGCAATGATAGGAACGGCCGTCTGTCTTCTCAGTCTCCGTAAACCCACCACGTTCTCTTTGTCTAGCGGTTGCTCCACTGCGCTTATGCGATAAGGCTTCAGTCTGCTAAGGTTAGAGACAGCCTCTTCAAAATGCCATTTGCCGTTCGCCTCAATCCTCAAGTCCGTCTCTTCGCCAAAAAGGGATCGGATCAGCGCAACCCGTTCTTCATTGGCGCCCATATCGTTTCCTACCAGCACTTTGACATACTGAAACTTGTAATAATGACAAAATTGGGGAAACAAGGCCTTGATTCTTTTTACAGGAAGAAAGGGGACGCTAATGGAGAGGGGGACTTCCCTGCCCGTGTCCGGCCCGATCAAGTTCCCCACAGGGACCTGGTGCAACTTTCCCAGGGCATCCAGTAGAGCTATATCGATAGATCCGAGTGCGGATTGGTAATGATGGATTTTGTTTCGGAGGCACGCGTTTTCGAGGTCTTGCAGAGATCCCTCAACATGTTCCAGTGAATCGAAGTCTCGTCCAAGGAGTAATGGTGCAAAACAATCCTCCACTAGACGTGTCACGGTGGAGAGGTTTTCTCCTGTGACATAGGGTCTGGGGGCGCTTTCTCCATAGCCGACCACAGCATTGTCAAAATGGAGACGCACCAGGACAGACTCCGAGTGGGCTCGGAGCATATGGGCGGATTGAAAGGACAACTTGAAAGGCTTTTTGTGTCTGTAGAGGCTGATTGTCAGAAGTCTCATTGGAGGTCGCTACCTGTGGACCATTCACCTTCCCAGTTGATGTCTTCTCTGGTGATTTCCAGCTCCTCAAGAAATTTTCCCATCACTTCGGGCTCTGTCCTTTGTTCCAGGGATATCCTCTGCAGGGCTTCCGCCCGGCTCATGAATCCTTCTCTTATGAGGACGCTGTTTTTGATCGTTTCTTGACTCAGCCCGTACTTTTTGAACTTCAGGTACTCCTTGATGGGAAAGAGCATGCAGTCAAAATGGCTTTCATGCACGTCCGGCGGGTGTATCCAGCCCAGCTCTCTTGACAAGATATGCGGTATTTCCCTGATGCTCCAGTCGATATAGTCCGGCAACTGGATGAAATGCATAGCGTATTCGCCGAGTCTCTTGTGTTGTTCCGTTCCGATCTGTGCCTGCCTGGGGTCTTTCAGTTGCATAAAGCGGCGAACGACCTTTTCTTCAATGAAAGGGTGTGCCAACAATTCTTCCAGTAACTCAGGACCCAAGTTTTCAAAGAAATACTCCATGGAAGTTACCGAGACCCCGTGTTGAAATTCGTATCTTTTGGACCAGCCTCCCACCATCAAAGGCGGGAAGCCCAAGGACAGTTTTTCACGCCAGGACAAGCTTGCGCCGATCAAGTATCCGAGGTTGTTACACACGGAACAAAACTCGCCACGCTTCCTAAGGAAGTGGACAAAGAGCTTTTTCAAAAAAGTTCGGTTTGGTCTATAGGTTATCAAGCCAATATCCAATTGATCGCAAAGGGTCTCGAGATTCTCTACCGCATACCCCGATCGGTATCCGATATCATAATTCATCCCGAGGATTTTGAGATCATATTCCTTTTTGAGATAGTAGGCGACGTAACTGCTGTCTTTGCCCCCACTCAGGCCAACGATGACATCGTATTTGGGAGTTCTTCCTTTGAACTCCCGGATGATTCTGTCAAGGTCGCTCTTTGACTTTTTTTCCTGGAGTTCCTCGCTGTTTGTTGCAGATGAGCAGACACTGCAGAGCCCATTCTTGTCGAAGCGGATATCCGGGTAGGTGTCCGGAAGTATGCACTTGCTACACCGTCTCACCTCATTCATGATTTGCCCTCACTGCGATTGTGATTATTTCTTAGCCCAATTGTCCTGCCAAATCAAGTTTAACCCAGTGCAACACGGCCTTTATCGGCATCTCCGCCCAGTCTAGGCGTGAAAAATTCCGGCAAAATCTCGGGAGGCACTCCAGAAACAAATTTCATATCAGAATGCTAGGAATATTGCAAAGGGAAAATATTCGCGTGTTAGTTCCCTTGAAATTATAAATTATTGATATATCTTGACATAAACAAAAAGAGCTAAGAAAATCGAACAAGAAAAAGGACTCAGACCTATGATGAAATCGTTTCGTTTCGAGCAAGGGCCAATTCGTCCCCCCAATGAAGCCCAGAGCTTGCTGCTTCGGGTGACCCGCAATTGTCCGTGGAACCAGTGCCTCTTTTGTCCAGTCTATAAGAAGAAAAAGTTTTCCCTGAGGACCGTGGAGGAGATCAAAGAGGATATCCAAACGGCAAGGGACATGGCTGATGAAATCATAGCCCTGTCTTGGCGACTCGGGTACAGCGGGAGGCTGTCCAACGAGGTGGTTGGTCATATCTTCTCAAGTTCCAACTACAGCGACAGCTATCGGAGCATTGCGGCATGGCTTTATTATGGCACAGGGGCCTGTTTCTTGCAGGATGCCGACAACCTGGTTATGACAACGGATGACCTGGTCACGGTTCTGAAATTCCTGAGAGAGAAGTTCCCTGAGATCACCCGCGTCACCACCTATTCACGGTCGAGAACCATTGTGCGCAAGTCCGTGGAATCGCTTAAGCGAATCAAGAAAGCGGGCCTCGACAGAGTCCATGTGGGGTTGGAGTCCGGCTGTGATCCGATTCTGAAACTCATGAAAAAAGGCGTTACAGCAGCGCAACACATTGAAGCAGGCCAGAAAGCCGTCGCTGCTGGATTGGAACTCTCCGAATATGTGATGCCCGGTCTGGGCGGTCAGGATTACTGGAGGGAGCATGCTGTGGCCACAGCGCAGGTTTTGAATCAAATCAACCCGCACTTTATTCGCATCCGCAGCCTGCGGATACCGGAGCGAGTCCTCCTTCACAAGAAGTTGGAATCCGGCGAGTTCAAGATGCAAACGGATGACATGCTTGCTGAGGAAATGAAGCTCTTCATCGAGAGCCTGGAAGGCATCACAAGTGTTGTGACCAGCGATCACATCATGAATTTGCTCGAGGAAGTGACGGGAAAACTCCCAGAGGACAAGGAAAAGATGCTGGCTGTCATTGAGGCTTACCAGAGGCTCCCTGACTCGGAACGCCTTGTCTATCGGGTTGGCAGGAGAGGGGGAGCTTATCGCTCTACAGAAGACCTGAAGCGTGATCCCGTGACGTACCAGAAGATCAAGAACCTTATTCATGACTTGGAGAGAAAAGAGGGAACGGATGAAGTGGAGCGGTTTATTACCGGCTTGGTCGATCAGTACATCTAGTGTCGTTTCCCAGAAATTCCTATCATAATTCCCAAAGAGGGAATGGTCAAAATTGGACTTTCAGGGGGCCGTCGGGAGGTGGTCTTACAGACCCGCAACCCAAATTGCCACGAAGCTTGTTGGACGCCCCCATCATGTCAATCGGGTCAACGTGCAGGCCCGCCCGCCACCGCGAGCCGCTCCCCGATCCGTACCGGCCCGGGACAGGCAGGCGAGGCGGGCGGGCCCAGGAGATATAGGGCGTTTGATAAACTATCCTATGGGGCTGCCCAGCGACAGATATTAGGGACATG